>Ga0193753_10000563_pt1 | contig 36062 bp, 29 predicted proteins | sample H1c2metaG_FD_144925 | JGI IMG/M metagenome (GOLD analysis project Ga0193753, IMG submission 144925) | Soil microbial communities from a riparian zone of the East river system, Colorado, United States - H1c2 | ecosystem: Environmental > Terrestrial > Soil > Riparian zone | place: USA: East...
ATGGTGTTCACCGCCCGCGGTGAACACCATTCCGGTGGCAGGCACGAACATAATTATTCGCGGCGGCACGAATGGGGTGAAGGTTTCCTTGGCGGCGTTGCTCGCCAACGACACGGACGCCGACAGCGATATCCTCAGCATCTCGGCCGTTAGCAGCGCGAGCACCAACGGCGGCACGGAACATTGCTTGGCCCCAGCGCGGACGTTGCCCTGCCCCCATTTTCGGGGATTCGCCTGATGGCCGTCATCGCGGAGGCGAATTAGCGTTTCGCTGTCGTTCTTCGCGCGGCCTGTTCACACGGGCCGAGTACGGCTTGGGCGAGCGGCAGGTTTCTGAGGGGTTGCCTGCTGCGAATTAAAACGCCGGATGGACGCCCGTCCACCGGCGTTTTCTTTCTGGGCGATAACCTTCGTCCAACTGCCGCTCGCCCAAGCCGTACCATTTAGTTGAAAGTAGGTCAGGCGTCTCGCCTGACCCGAACGCCAAAACGCGCAATACGGAATTCTGGCTTTTCCGCACACAGCACCAGTGTCGAACGTGGATCATCGGCACACCCTTGCAGGGCAGGCGAGACGCCTGCCCTACCTTCCATTGAATCGTTCCGGCTAAGCTCTCCGCATTTTTATCTCTGTTCGCCGCTGAGCCGTTTACGCCATCCTTCGCGCCGACCCGCAGTGACTGTACAAACGTGGTTGGAACATTTTGGTGTCGCGGTCTCCGCGATCTCGGGCGTGCTCGCGGCGCGCGGCAAACGCGTGGACCTTTTCGGCGTGCTGGTGCTCGCGCTCGTCACAGCCTTCGGCGGCGGCACCGTGCGTGACGTGCTCGTTGGTGATTTGCCGGTCGTCTGGATTCGCCAGCCGGCTTTCCTTCTGAACGCCACGGCCATCGCCCTAATTACTTTCTTCGCGCGCCGCATCCGCGAACTCCCGCGCAGCGTCCTCCTCGTCGCCGATGCTTTCGCTCTCGCGCTCTTCACGATTGTGGGCACGCGCACAGGTGTCGCGCTGGACTTTGCACCGCCCGTCGCCGTGTTGCTGGGCGTGATCACCGGAGTCGCCGGTGGCATCGTGCGGGACGTGCTCACGGGCGAAGTACCGCTGGTATTTCAGCCGCAGATCTATCTTTACGCCACCGCGGCGCTGACTGGCGCGACCGCCTTCGTCACACTGCTGCATTGGTGGCCAAATCAGGCGGCGCTCACGGTCATCTGCACCGTCCTGATTCTTGGAATGCGTCTCGCGGGCATCCGCTTGAAACTGTCGCTGCCAGTCCTGGACTCCGAGGAAATGAAAAGATGAAACGGACTTTGAATTCAATCGGGGCGTCACTTGCGCTCGCTCTCTCAACCCAGGCCGAACTGCGCGTGCCGGCCTTCACTGCGTACTTGGATCCCGATGTGAGTGGCGCGCGCGTGTCACAAACTTCCGGCATCACCGGTTGGAAAAATCCCAACTTGAAGGTGCTTTGGTTCGGCGAAATCAAAACGCCGGGCGAACTCGAGGCGGCGCTGGCCTTGCGGCTGCCATCGAATGCCGTGAGCAAACTCCGCCTGACCGTCGCCGGCCAATCTCATGATGCCGAAGTGAAAGGCGCGGGAACGAATCTCGTCGTGGCGCGCTTCGGTTCTTTCACCGTCAAGGACACCGGCTATCAGCGCTTTACGCTGGAATCGTTGAATGAACCTGGAAACCCGTTCGGCGATCTCGGCGCGCTAGTGCTCGATGGTGCGGCCACGACGGTTGCGCATTTTAATCTCAAGCCGCGGCGCAACGCGGCTTCCGTTCACTTGAACTATCCGGTGCCGCGCGGCGCGAACGTTGCTGCCTTCTACTGCGAAGTCACCGGCCTCGAAGATCCCGTCGCGACTTACTACGAAGCGACCGGCTGGCATCGCGGATATTTTGGCATGCAGGTGAACAGCGCGACCGAGCGCCGCATCATCTTCAGTGTCTGGGACAGCGGCGGCGAAGCGGTGGAACGCAAAAAGGTCGGAGACGAAAATCGCGTCACGCTGATCGCAAAAGGCGAAGGTGTTTACTCCGGCGACTTCGGCAACGAAGGCACGGGAGGCCACAGCCACTTGAAATACAATTGGCGTACGGGCGAGAAACAGCGCTTCGTTGTGACCGCGCAGCCGACCAACCAGACCTTCACGATTTATTCCGGCTACTGGTTTTACCCGGACAAGAAAGAGTGGATGCTCATCTCATCCTGGCGCGCGCCGAAGGACGGTAGCTGGATGCGTGGCCTGTATTCCTTCAGCGAAAATTTTGGCGGCAACAACGGTCATCTACGTCGCAAAGCTCTTTGTGGCAATCAATGGATTCGTACGGATCGCGGCGAATGGATCGAACTGACGACCGCAAGCTTCAGCCATGATGCCACGGGGAAAAGTGATCGGCTGGATCGTTTTATGGGGATCGAGAACGGACAATTCTTCCTGAGCCAGGGCGGTTTCGTGGCGGGCTTCACGAAGGCGGGCGAGAAAGTCACCCGGCCGGCCACTCACCACGCGCCAGAAATTGTGCTGCCATAATTCTCAGCTCATTGGATGATTCGCAGAATGTTCACCACGTTTTCTTTCGCCACACGCACGCTGGTTGCGCTAGCCGTCTCGCTCCGCGCTTTCGCCGCCGCGCCGGATGACAAACCAGAACGCCAACGCGAACCCGACTGGGTGGACGCGCGCTGGAACCAAACCGACCTCGGCAACTTCCACGCTTCCGTTGTACCGCTGCCCGGTGGCCGCATCGCGAAAGGTTTGTCAGTGCGCGTCGGGGCGCACGGCGAGGGGGCGGTGGCGTATGACACCGCGACGTGTTCGCTGCGCGCCGGCTGGACGGGCGGCTTCCTCAAGTTCGCGCCGGGACGCTATGGATTGATCGACGCGCCACTGCTCGGCGGTCCAGTGCAGTTCACCGCGCCCGCCGCGCCCGCGTGGGGCACCGCCGCCGTGCAATGGCGCGGCCTGCATGTGAGCGGTCCGCGCGTGGTGCTGGAATACAAAGTTGGCGAGACAACGGTAAAAGAATCGCCGTGGTTCGAGAGTGGAGAAAATCTCGACGCATTCACCCGCATATTCGAAGTAGATCCAACGTCGGTGCCACTCGCCGTTGCTCTCCTCGACGGCAAAGACCGCGCGCATGACGTGGCGAACATCGAGGGGTTAAAAATCTTTTCGTTCCAGGATACGAATGGCTTGCTGCGCGTCACAGTCAGTGGCGCCGGCGCAGAGCTGCGGTTCTCTAGCAACGTGTTGAAACTTCATTTTCCGATCACGAACACGACGAGCCATGCGAAGGTTTTCCTTAGCCACTGCACGGCGCAGGATTTGCTGAAGTTCGCCACGCTCGTGAAAAATTCGGCCGCCGCGGAAGATCTTGCTGCGCTCGCGCGGTCCGGCCCACTCCGCTGGAAGCCCCTACCCACCCGCGGCCAGCGCGGCTTCGGCAGCGACGCCTATGTCATCGACACGCTGACCGTTCCTTACGAAAACCCGTGGAAGGCGCTCTTCTTCACCTCCGGCGTAGATTTCCTCCCGAACGGCGACGCGGCAGTCTGCACCATTCACGGCGACGTGTGGCTCGTGAGCGGCGTGGATAACACGTTGCAAAAACTGACCTGGCGGCGCTTCGCGACCGGGTTGTTTCAGCCGCTCGGCCTGCGCGTGCGCAACGGGAAGATTCACGTTCTCGGCCGCGATCAAATCACCGTGCTACACGACGAGAACGGCGATGGCGAAGCGGACTTCTACGAAAACTTCTGCAACCAGATTCAGACTTCCACCAGCGGACACGATTACGTGACGAGTCTCGACACGGACACGAACGGGAATTTTTATTATATCGATCCACGCGGCGTGCATCGCGTCTCGCCGGATGGCAAGAAGCTGGAGACGATGGCCGCCGGCTGGCGCAATCCGAACGGCATGGGCGTGAGTGCGGACGGAAGCATCATCACCGCCGCGCCGCAGCAGGGCGAGTGGACGCCGTCGAGTTCCATTTGCGAAGTGAAGCCCGGCGGCTGGTATGGCTACGGCGGGCCGCGCGTCACGACGGAACGCCCGCTCGGCTACGATGCGCCGCTCTGTTGGATTCCGCATCGCGTGGATAATTCCGGCGGCAGCCAGCTTTGGGTGACGAGCGACGGCTGGGGGCCGTTGCGCGATCACTTCATGCACTTCTCGTTCGGACGTTGCGCGCAATTCCTCGTGCTGCGCGAAGTCGTCGATGGCATGGCGCAAGGCGCGATCACGCCGTTACCGGGAAAGTTTCTGTCCGGTGCGATGCGCGGCGCGTTCAACCCGCATGATGGACAGCTTTACGTCGTTGGCTCCAAGGGCTGGCAGACCAGCGCCGCGCGCGATGGCTGCCTGCAACGCGTGCGCTACACCGGCGCCACGCCGCTGGTGCCGCTGGAATTTCACGTCCACACCAACGGCGTGCGGATCATGTTTGCCACACCACTGGATCGCGCCGCGGCTGAAGACGTAGGCAGCTACGCGGTAGCCCATTGGAATTATCGCTACGCCAAACCATACGGCTCGAAAGATTACCTGCCGTCCGAGCCGGAACAGGAAGGTCACGAGACGCTCGAAGTGCGTGCAGCGAAATTGCTGCCCGATGGCCGCGGTGTGTTCCTCGAAATTCCCGCGCTGCGTCCCGTGATGCAATTCGAGATTCGCTACAGCCTCAAGAGTGCAGACGGGAAAGCCATGCGAAGCGAACTGCACGGCAGCATCAACCGCCTCGGCGCGCGTTGGGAGAAATAAGACGGGCCATTTAGATGATGGTTTATGCAAATTCCACGTACTTCGGGTTCCACGCTGGAGTAATTCTCGCTCTCCTGCTGACTTCATTGCTGCGCGCTGCGGAACCGATCGTCTGGAAGCAATTTGCTCCTCTGCCTGACAAACTCGGAGTGGCTGCACCGTTCGCGGGCGTGAGCGGCAGCGCATTGCTGGTGGCAGGCGGCGCGAATTTCCCGGACAAAATGCCGTGGACTGGCGGAAAGAAAGTCTGGCATGACCGCGTCTGGCTGCTCGACAAGCCCGAAGGCACGTGGCGCCACGTCGGCTACCTCTCACGCCCGCTGGCCTACGGCGTTTCTATCACCACCAGTGATGGAGTTATCTGTGTGGGCGGAAGTGATTCGGCGCGCCATTACCTGAATGTGTTTCGTCTTTCGTGGAAGCAAGGCGTGCTGGCCATTGAACCATTACCTTCCCTGCCCATCGCTCTGGCCAACGCGGCTGGCGCGCTTGTCGGCCAAACGCTTTTCGTCGCGTGTGGCGCGGAGCAACCCGGTGAACAAGCTGCGCTAAACCGCACCTTCGCTCTCGATCTCAAAAGCGATTCAGCCGCATGGCGCGAAATCAAAGCGTTGCCCGGAAAAGCCCGCATCCTTCCCGCAGCCGCGGCACATGAAGGAGCGTTTTATATTTTTGGCGGCGTCGCGCTGGAACCCAACGCGACGGGAAAAGTCCAGCGCGTCTATCTGCGCGACACATGGCGTTACCAGGAAGACAGCGGGTGGATGCGGCTGGCGGCTTTGCCAAAACCGATCGCTGCCGCGCCCTCACCCGCTCCAATCCTGAACGGCGAAGCACTGCTCCTCGCCGGCGATGACGGCTCGCTCGCCAGTTTTCAACCCATCGAAAAACATCCCGGCTGGCCACGCACCATTCTCGCCTACGACTTCGCACACGACCGCTGGCGCGAAGCCGGCGAAGTCCCGGCCCCGCGCGCCACCACGCCCTGCATCGAGTGGAACAACTTGTTCGTCGTGCCCAGCGGTGAAGTGCGCCCCGGCGTCCGTTCCCCTGAAGTTTGGGCGATTCCTAGTCGGGCACCATGACCAGCCCTTCACCTGCCAATCCCTCTCTTGCGCGCACCGCGTGGCTTGTCGTCGCGTTGCTCTGGCCTGTCGCGCTCCTGAATTATCTCGATCGGCAAATGCTGGCTTCGATGAAATTTTCCGTGATGGCGAGCATTCCCGACATTGGCTCGGAGGCGAACTGGGGGAAAATGCTCGGCCAATTCAAGTGGGTGTATGCGTTTCTCAGTCCGATCGGCGGCTACATCGCCGACCGTTTCAGCCGGCGCTTCACTATTTGCGGAAGCCTCTTCGTCTGGTCCGCCGTGACGTGGATCACGGGCCACGTCTCAACCTACGACGGCTTGCTGTGGACGCGTTCCCTGATGGGCATCAGTGAAGCGTTCTACATCCCGGCCGCGCTTGCGATGATCGCGGATTACCACACCGGTCAAACCCGTTCGCGCGCGGTGGGTCTGCACCAGATGGCGATTTACATCGGCGTGATCATCGGCGGCTTCAGCGGCTACGTCGCCGATTCGCAACTTGGCTGGCGCTTCGCCTTCGATGCGTGCGGGATTGCGGGAATGCTTTACGCCGTGCCGCTGGCGCTTCTCCTGCGCGACGCTCCGAAGTCCGCACTCTCGATCGCCGCGTCCAAAAACTCGGCCGTTCAATCCGCGCGAGAGCTTCTGAGCAATCCATCTTTCATTCTGCTCGCGCTCTATTTCACCTTGCCTGCGCTCGCAGCGTGGGTGGTGCGCGACTGGATGCCGGCCATTCTCAAACAGCAATTCAACATCGGCCAGGGCAAAGCAGGCGTATCCGCTACGCTCTACTGGCAGGCCGCGGCGATCCTTGGAGCAATCCTGGGCGGTTGGCTTGCGGATCGCTGGATGCGCCAGAACCAGCGGGGCAGAATTTTTGTGAGCGCGATTGGCGTCAGCCTCATCGTCCCGGCGCTGTTCGGCGTGGGTGAAGCAAAAACTCTGTTCACTGCCATCGCATTTCTCGCGCTCTTCGGATTGGGCTGGGGCTTTTTCGATTGCAACAACATGCCCATCCTTTGCCAGATCGTCCGTCCTGAACTTCGCGCCACCGGCTATGGCATCATGAACCTCGTCAGCATCAGTTGCGGCGGCTTCGCGGACTGGGGATTTGGTGCGATGCGTGATGCGAAGGTGCCGCTCAATGTCATCTTCGGCGCTTTCGCTGGCGCCGCTGTCATCTCCGTAGTTTTGGTGCTGCTCATTCGTCCGAAGCAGGAAAGCAAATGTTGAGCATTGATTTCGTCGCGTCGGCGAGAACACAAATGGCCTCATTGAATTATGTCGGAACACAAAGCCACCATCCGTTGGAGCCGCACCGGCCCGGATTTCGTGAAGGGCCAGTATTCGCGCGAACACTCGTGGACGTTCGACGGCGGCGCCGTGGTGCCAGCATCGCCCGCACCGTCCAATGTTCCGGCACCGTGGTCCAACCCGGCGAACGTTGATCCGGAAGAAGCTTTCGTCGCTTCGATCTCGAGTTGCCACATGCTCGTCTTTCTCTGGCTCGCCGCGCGCGAAGGTTTTCAGGCGGACAGCTATGAAGATGCAGCGATCGGCGTCATGGCGAAGAATGAACGCGGCGTTCCGTGGGTCAGTGCCGCGACTCTTCACCCGCGCATCACTTGGAGCGGTGAAAAGGTGCCGACCGCGGGCGAACTCGAACAACTTCACCACCGCGCCCACGAAGGCTGCTTCATCGCCAACTCCATCAAGACGGCGGTCACGGTCGAAGCTCCATCACATTAAGATGATCCAATTCCCCATCACCGGTTTGGTTGCCGCCACGCATTCGCCGTTTCACCCCGACGGTTCACTCCATCTGGCCATTGTGGAGAAACAGGCGGCGCACTTGCTGGCCCATGAGGTGAAGTTTGCGTTCATCTGCGGGACCACCGGCGAGAGTCATTCGCTCACGGTCGAGGAACGGCACGCGCTGGCAAAGCGTTGGATCGAAGTGACGCGCGGTTCGGAGTTGAAAGTCATCGTCCACGTCGGCGGGAATTGTCTCGCGGACGCGCTCGCGCTCGCGGGCCAGGCGCAAGCGCTGGGAGCCGCTGCGATCAGCGCGCTCGCGCCGAGTTATTTCAGGCCGCGCCACGTTGCCGCGCTGGTGGATTGCTGCGCCGACATTGCCTCGGCCGCACCGGAGTTGCCTTTCTTTTATTACGACATCCCTTCGATGACCGGACTCTCGCTCTCGGCGTCAGAGTTCCTCGTCCAGGCGCGTGAGCGCATTCCGAATCTCGCCGGGCTGAAGTTCACGAACCCTGACCTCATGACGTATCAGCAATGTCTGCGCGTGGATGGCGGCGCATTCAGCATCCCGTGGGGTTGCGATGAATACTTGCTGGCCGCGCTCGCGATCGGCGCCATCGGGGCGGTGGGCAGCACGTATAATTTCGCCGCGCCGATTTATCATCGCATCATGCGTTCCTTCGCCGCCGGCGATCTGGCCACGGCGCGCGAGGAACAGTTCCGCTCCGTGCAACTCGTCGCCACGCTCGCGCCGCGCGGCTTCATGGGCGCGGCCAAAGCCACGATGAAGATGCTCGGCGTGGACGTCGGCCCCGCGCGCTTGCCGAACAGCAACCTGGACGCGGAGCAACAAGCGGCGTTGCGGACGGATCTGGAGAAGCTGGGATTCTTTGATTGGATCAAACACTGACACACCATGAAATTCTTCTGCCTGTTTGTTATCGTCTTGTTCGTAAGCGTTGCTGGCGCTGCGGAGCCGGAATTCTCCGATGTCTTCGCCTCTGGAAAGGACAACTACAAATCCATCCGCATCCCCTCCGTGGTCGTGACGAAAAAGGGAACGGTGCTCGCGTTTGCCGAGGGACGCGCGGCGGCGAAGGATCAGGCGCAGAACGACATCATCCTCAAATGCAGCAAAGACGGCGGCAAATCGTGGGGGCCGTTGCAACTGATTCATGACGACGGCGCGAACTCGTTGAACAATCCGACCGCTGTCGTGGAAGAGGAATCTGGCCGCGTGTTCCTGATGTATCAACGCATCCCGGCGCATTTGAAGGAGCACAGCAAGAGCATCGAGACTGGATACAAGGGCACCAATGTTTATCGCAACCTGCTCCTGTGGTCGGACGATGACGGCGCCACGTGGACCAAACCGATCGACGTGACGCGCGCCACCAAGCGCGCCACCAATGCGACCACGCTGGCTAGCGGGCCGGGCATCGGCATTCAACTCACGCGCGGGCCACACAAAGGCCGGCTCATCATTCCTTTCAACGAAGGTCCCTACCACCAGTGGAACAACTTCGCAGTGTTCACCGACGACCGCGGTGCGATGTGGAAGTTCGGGGAAAATGTTCCGAGCGCCTTCGTGCCCGATGCGAAACTCGGACAGCGCAGCCAGCTCAACGAAGTGCAAATGGTGGAACTGAGCGACGGCTCGGTGCGGTTGAACTCGCGGCAGTTCGCGGGAGCGAAAGTTCGAAAAACCTCTGTGAGCAAGAACGGAGGAGTGACGTGGTCGACCGTTCAAGACGTGCCGGAGTTGCGCGACCCAAGCTGCAACGCAAGCATTCTTCGTTATTCGTTCGATGATGGCGCAGGCAAAGGACGAATTCTTTACAGCGGGCCGGACAGCACAAAGCGCGATAACGGCACCGTTCACTTAAGCCTCGACGACGGTGCTACGTGGCCGACGAAACGCGTGCTATGGCCGGGGAGCTTCGCTTACAGCGTGCTGACGAAATTGCCGGACGGCACGATCGGCTGCCTGTTCGAAGCGGACAATTACGGCCGCATCGCCTTCGCAAGATTCTCTCCGGAATGGTTGACCGAAAAGCGGTGAGCACGAGTTAACGAAGACAAGACATGTTCACATCCATGAAAGATCACGTGCGGGCGCAGCTCGATGACATTCGCGCCGCCGGGACATACAAACGCGAGCGCGTCATCATGACACCGCAGGGGACGTGCATTCGGGTCGCCGATGGCGAGCCGGTGCTGAACTTGTGCGCCAATAATTATCTCGGGCTTGCGCAACATCCGGGTGTGGCAGCAGCGGCCAAGGAGGCGATCGACCATTGGGGATACGGATGCGCGAGCGTGCGGTTCATTTGCGGAACACAAGGCGTTCACAAACAGCTTGAGCAAAAGCTCAGCGAATTCCTCGGCACCGAAGACACGATTCTCTATGGCTCTTGCTTTGATGCGAACGGCGGACTTTTTGAAACATTGCTCGGCGCAGAGGACGCGATCATTTCGGACGAGTTGAACCACGCGAGCATCATTGACGGCGTGCGGTTGTGCAAAGCAACGCGCTTCCGCTACATCAATAACGACATGGCGGATCTGGAAGCCAAGTTAAAGGAAGCAGCCAACGCGCGCTTTAAGATGATCGCGACTGACGGCATCTTTTCGATGGACGGCTACATCGCGAACCTCAGCGCCATTTGCGATCTCGCTGAGAAATACAACGCGCTCGTGATGGTGGATGACTCGCACGCCGTCGGCTTCATGGGCACGCGCGGACGTGGCACGCACGAGCACTGCGGCGTGATGGGCCGCGTGGACATCATCACCGGGACGCTAGGCAAAGCCTTGGGTGGCGCGAGCGGTGGTTACACGAGCGGACGCAAGGAGATCATCGAACTGCTGCGCCAGCGTTCACGACCGTATCTTTTCAGCAACACCTTGGCGCCGAGCATTGCGGGCGCATCACTGAAAGTTTTGGAACTGCTGACCGAATCCACGGCTTTGCGCGACACGCTGGAGACGAACACGAAGTTTTTCCGCGAGGGTATGGGGAAACTCGGTTTCACCATTTTGCCCGGCACGCACCCGATTTGCCCGGTGATGCTCGGCGACGCGGCGCTCGCCACGAAGTTCGCCGACGCGATGTTGGAGCGGGGCGTTTACGTGATTGGCTTCAGCTTCCCCGTCGTGCCGAAAGGGAAGGCGCGCATTCGCACGCAGATTTCCGCGGCGCACACGCGGGAGGATTTGGAATTCGCGATCAAAGCTTTCGCGGGAGTGAAACAAAATCTCGGGCTTTGAGTTAACTCATCTTCGGCGCGGGGCAGCATTCCTTCTCGCGCACGCAGCGGCAGAGGAAAGGCGCAGCGAGCGCACCAAGCGTGGGAGCAACGAGGTAAATCCAGAGCGCCTTCGTTTCACCAGAGACAATCGCGGGCGCAAACGAGCGCGCGGGATTCATCGATGCGCCGCAGATCGGACCCGCGAACATGGCTTCCAGTCCGATGATGCTGCCGACGGCGATACCGGCGGTGATTCCCTTTTCCTTCGCGCCCGTCGAGACGGAGAGAATCACCAGCATGAGCAGCGCGGTAAGAATGAATTCCAGCACGAAAGATTGCATCGCGGATCCGTTGGGCAAAGTGGCGCCGAGATTCGGATGGGCGGGGAAAAGTCCGCGCAGCACCGCGCTGGCGAGCGTTGCACCGATCAGTTGCGCGCCGATATAGGGAAATATTTCGCGGCCCGGCATGCGTCCTGCCGCGAAGAAGCCGAGCGTGACCGCGGGATTCAAGTGCGCGCCCGACACATCGCCGAAGGTGTAAATCATCGCCAGCACGATCAGCCCGAAGGTCAGCGCTACGCCCACGTGGGTGATCGCGCCGTTGCTGACGTTGTTGATGACGATGGCGCCGGTGCCCGCGAAGACGAGGGCGAACGTCCCGAGAAGTTCTGACGCGAATTTATTCATAGTTCAACCTGTGGCTGACGGGTACGGCGCGCCGCACTGAATACAGACCGAAAGCACGTTCTGTTCACGCGCGCACTTTGACAAGGGAGAGGGCGAAAATCCAAATCCGAATCCCAAACTCCACGGCGTTCCGTCGTTTGCCATATTGGGAAGCGAGGCGTATCTTCGCCTTAGGAGGTAGAAATGGATTCTGTGATTCGAACAAACACCAAAGCACGCGTGAACCTTGCCTGTCCGCAATGCCGGATGGATTTGAGGAAAGCACCGAATGGCGGCTTTGCGAAATATGGCGAGACGTATTGCTGTCAGGGGTGCGCGGATGGCACGAGTTGCACTTGCTACGCGGGGACCAAAGTCCGGAAGTCCTTCAGCCGTCCGGGCGACATTGGCCAGCGCAATGCCGAGAACAACGCCACGCGATCGCAACTTCATCCAGGAGCGCGCCTCCACGGGCGAAGCCATCGGCAAACGCAAGCACGCCACGGCGCATGAATTCAAGAGCCGCGATCAACTCCAATGGGAACCGCGCAGCAAACGGTTGAAGACGCAAAACAAAACGAAGGATTCCACGCGCGAACAGGCGCGCGGCCGCAGCGAGCAGCGCGGACGGCTGGGACGCCCGGCCCGCTCGGAGAATCAGGACAGAATTTCGCGGACGGGCAGCAAGGGGAAATAGGGAAAGCTCCAGCGCGCGTCGCGGAAAAACAAACCTATGAAAAAAACCATACTGGCAGTGATGCTGGCCGCTTATGCGCTGGCCGCCGTGGGATGCAAACACACCGCACACGGCGTCGGCGAGGACATGGAGAAGGCCGGCGAAAAAATCCAAAAGAAAACCGACTGATCGGTCTCAATCGGAGCAAAGGAGACGCGCGCCAGGACGGTCGTGTCTCTTCTTTTTTGGGGCAGTGCAAAACCAGCCTCGCTTGGAATGCGGTGACTCGTCACCGCTTTTGCCGCTTGGCCGACTTGTCGGCCAGGCAGAGCCGCGTGCGGCGGCTCGCGATAGCGTCACACGCTTCTCTGTTCGACGGCGACAAGTCGCCTGCCGAAAGCGGTAACAAGTCACCCCACTCCCATATCACTGCGGTTGCGGCATCAGCAACGGCGTTCGTTCATCAATCCAGCGGCCAGGTGCCGCACTGCTGAAGTTGTTTGGTCGCAGCGCCGGCCCAATCGCGGTTCGCGGCGGGACTGGCGGGACTGGGATGAAGAATCTGGGCGGCGCGCAAGTGAGGCAGTTTTTCATTCAGCCACCGCACGCGCTCGAAGGCAAAGCCGCCCACGCCGACCATCCATTCTGGCCGAAGAGTTTCGATGACACGAGTGAGGTGCGCATCGCACGCGGTGAAGAGTTTTTCCACTGCACGCTTCGGCAACTTGTCCGGCGTGAGATTGCTCCCCGTTTCAGAGAGAAAGGCGAGCGGGCAATAGTTCACGACATAGTGCTCGCGAAAAAAGTTTTCCGGCGCGCCGAAACGTTTGGCGAACAATCCCCACAAGCGCTGGCCGCTCACTTCGCAGCGGGGGCAATTGAAACCGAGCACGGGACGTTTCGGATGCTCCAGCGACGGACGCTTGATGCCGGCCCGCACGCCCATCCAGTCACGCACGGCGCTCACTTCGCCGAAGGGCACACCCGTTTGCGCCATGCCGAATGGGCCCGGATTCATGCCGAGGAAAACGATGCGCTTGGGCGCGGTCGCAAATTTCTTCACGTACTGCTCGTGCGCGGCCCACGCGTAGTTCAGCGGATTGTAAACGTGCGTCACGGGCGGGCTGAAGCGGAGCGGGTCCACCGCGTCGCGCAACGCCGCCGCCGCCCGCAAGACTTCCCCAGCCACTTTGCTCATGCGCCACGCTTTCGCTGCCACCAAAGCATCAATTCAAGCCCGGTGCGATTTGGATACGAGCGCGGCACCCAGCCGTGTTTGAGTTCGAAGTGCGGGGAAAAGCGCTCCATCAACTCCTGCTGCGTGCAGCCGAACGGCGGCCCGTCCGTGTCTCGGATCATATAATGAACAGCGAGGAACTGTCCGCCCGGTTTCAACCGGTGTAAGACAGCGCCGACGTAATCGTCACGCCGCGCTGGATCGATCGCGCAATACAGAGTGTGTTCGAAAACCCAGTCGAATTGAGCCGGCGGCGCGTCATTAAGAAAGTCTCCACTGAAGAATGCCGCGTTCAGCCCAGCCGCGGTCGTTCTTTCCTGCGCCAGACGAATTGCCGACGGCGCTAAATCCATCCCGGTGCCCACGAAGCCAGCGCTCGCCCAGGCGCGCACATCATGGCCCATGCCGCAGCCCGGCACGAGCACCGTGCCGCGTGGTAGTTCAGGATGCGCCGCCAGGAAGTCCACCAGCCCCGGCGAAGGCTCCCCTTTCTCCCACGGCATTTCGCCGCTTTGATAGCGTCCCTCCCAATCTGTTTCGTTCACGGCGACCACTTAAACATGAAGCGGGAAACACACGAAGAATTTCTGACTTCGTATGGCGGCCCGTTCGTGCTTCCATCCGCGCATGAAGTTTCAATCCAGACGCAACTTTTTGAAACTGGCGGGAACCTCCGCGCTCGCGGCCGCCACGGTCACGCCGTTGCCAGCGGCCAGTGATGCGCCCGTACCGCCGAAGCCGAAAGTGAAACTGGGCCTCGCCAGCTACTCGTATTGGCACTTCCGACCGCCGAAAGTTTCCATTGAAGAGGTCATTGAAAAGGCCGGCGCCCTCGGCGTCAGCGGCGTCGATATTTTGCACCGCCAGATGGACATCCCGGAAAAGGAACCGCTCACCGCGGAACACCGGTCGCACCTGCGGAAGTTGAAACGGCACGCCCTGCGCCATGGCGTGGGACTGAGTTGCCTTTCCATTCACCAGAATTTTGTCAGCCCGGACAAAGCTAATTTGCAGACGCAATTGGAGCACACGCACAAGTGCCTGGACATCGCCTACGAGCTGGGCGTGCCGTGTCTGCGCGTGAACTCGGGACGTTGGAACACGATCAAGGATTTCGATGCGCTGATGGCGGCGCGCGGCATCGAACCCGCCCTGCCCGGTTACAAGGAAGACGACGCTTTCAAGTGGTGCATCGAGTCACTCGAAAAATGTTTGCTGAAGGCGGAATACTGCGGCGTGGTGTTGGCGATCGAGAATCACTGGGGCCTGAGCCGGACGCCGGAAGGATTGCTGCGCATCGTAAACGCCTTTGACTCGCCGTGGATCGGCGCGTTGATGGACACCGGGAATTTTCTCGAAGAGCCTTACGACAAGTTGAAACAGATCGCGCCCAAGACGGTGTACGTGCAGGCGAAAACTTATTACGGCGGTGGCGAATGGTACACGCTCGATCTCGACTATAAACAGATCGCGAAGATTTTGGCGGATGCGAATTACACCGGCTACGTGACGCTCGAGTTCGAGGGCAAGGAAGCGGCGGACACTGCGGTGCCCAAGAGTATCGCGATGCTGCGCAAGGCCTTCGACATCGCGTGAGATAATGAGACGGTTGCGCTGCCAGTCGCCGCCTCTTATTCCCGGCCATCCCGCGAGCGCATGCTGAGCGCGAGGTTGCGGCGCACTTTCTCCCGGTTGGCTGCGTCGAAGAACTCCACCGGATTGAAATCGTCCGTGAGCACACGGCCATGGGCCAAGTTAAGCGTGAGGCCCGGATATTCTCGTCCCGGCTCGATCATCCCGGCATAAGCTTTTTCCACGTCGGCCCGGACGCGTGAGTGAACGTGGCGCGAGTCCGGCGGGTTCACGAAGTCGAGAGTGCTGCGGTCCGACGCAACAAAGAAAACATTTCGATCTTCCCCGGCAGTGTGGATGCGCACACTCGTGAACACATTCGTGAGCGTCTTGTAGAGCGACGTGGTGAAAAAATCCGAGCCAGGGCGAAAATTGCCGAACGTATTGATGACGAGTGTGCCACCCGGTTTCAACACGCGGCGCATGGCGGTGAACGCTTCGCGCGACATCAAATGCGACGGCGACGATTCGCCGAGAAAAGCATCGAGGGCCGCGGCGTCATATTTTTTGGCGCAGCTATTCAAAAACGTGCGGCCATCGCCAATCGTGATGTTCAACTTCTCGGGCTGCAGATCGAACCATCGTTGCGCCAGGGGCACGACCGCGGGATTGATTTCCACGACATCGACCTTCGCCCCCGTGCGCGCGAATTCCATCGGCGTAATGCCGACGCCCAGCCCGATGCACAGCACGTCGTGGAGATTGCTGGTGTAAGTGTGCGCGAGACCATTGAGCATGTAAGTGAAGACTGCGGTGCTTTGATGGGCGTTCGTGTCGTAAATATTTTGAACGAGATAATCGTTCAGGTAATAGCGCGTGCCGCCGTCGTCGAGCACTTGCAACATTCCGAAGTTGGAGTTGCCATAAAACTTTTCGCCGGCCTTCGCATGCCGCAGTTGATCCCGGCGTACGCCGCCGTAGCCGATGAACGCAAGGCCCGCGAGGAGCAGAATCACGGGCACGATGGATTCCTTTTCGTTGCGCCAGGTCGCGAAATGGACCAATGCCAACAGGGCGAGAAGCAAGCTGGTGATGTACATCGTCCACGAGTTCGGCAGAAAGGGAACGAGCACGTAGCCGATGAGGATCGTGCCGGCGAAACTTCCGAAAGTGCTGATCGCGGTGAGACGTCCGACGTTTCCGCCGACGTTGGAAACAGTCGAAGTCAACACGCGCACAAAGAAAGGTCCAACCATGGCGAGCAATGCGAGGGGCACAAAAAACAAAGCCATTGAGGCGAGCAGCGAACCGAGCGCGAAGGGTTTGATGTCGAGACACCAGTAGGCCACCGGCTCACAAACAGCGACCGTTCCGGCGAGATACGCTGCCGCCGCGAGAATGGCCCAATAGAGCGCGCTGACCCGCGGCGATTTGTCCACGAACCAGCCGCCCATGTAATAGCCAATCGCCAGCGCGATCATCGTGATGGCAATTTGCGCCGTCCAAACGAAGTGCGATGTACCGACGTAGGGAGAGAGCATTTTCGCGCCGAGGATTTCGACGATCATGATTGCGCCGCCCGTCATGCCCGCCGTGAAATAAAAATAGCGTCGTTGCGCAGGAGACAATGGCGCTGGGTCGGAGACCGCGGTTTGCTTTTTCACGCGCGAGTTCTAAGGGAGCCCCACGGCGCGAGCAAGTGAACGCTTGCTTCATTCAGGCACGACCGAACACGCACACCCCTCTTGCGCACCGGCGGCTCTGGCAACGTGCCGCCGGCAAGAACTGGCGGCGCGCGCCGTCGAAGCGTTGACCGAAAAGGCGAATGCAACGGTAATGAGGAAACCTCTCGTGTTTATTTTCATTGGGTGCGCGGGCGCGTGACAATGTTTGGGCGCGGCTGGGTTTTCATTCCGTTACCGAGATAAAAGCCCGGGTGCGGCGGCTGATTGTAGCCAACGTTTTGCCACGCGATGCTCAGCCGATACTGCGGGTCATGCATGAGGGTGCAAAGGCGATTCGTGGTCGGAATGGTTGTGGTGTAGATGCGCAACTCTTTGCTGTCCGGCATGCGAAAGATCACTTCCTCGCGCCAGTCGCCGAGGATGTCGCCGGAGAGGACGGGCGTGGCTTTGCTGCCGTTGTTCGAAGTCGCTCCTTCGGCAGTGAACAGCGTTTCAAGCGTGGCGTTGGTCCAATTCCATTTCGAGATGCGATTGCGGTCGAGCAACTCGCGCAACAGATCACCGTCCCACCAAATGGCGAAGTTCGCCGAGCGCGGTGCGTCGCCAATGCGTTCGCCATGACTGGTGCGAAGACCTGATGGGCCGCCCCACATTTCTTCGCCGAGATGACGCGGATCGATGTCGGCGGACAATCCACGCCCAATATCGACGTCGGGAAAATCGCTCCAAATGATCTTTCCAGTTCTGGCGTCGTAGCAGGCAGTGCCGGGCGTTCCGAATTTGCGCTCTTCATTCTCATGCACGCCAAACACTTCGAGGCCCGGTCGTGCCGGAGCGAGATCGCCGACGTGAAGTGCGTCTCCGTGGCGCAGACCGGTGCTGAAAAGTCCTTTGCCATCATCATCCACGACCATCGAGTGACAAATGATTTCGTCGCGGCCATCGCCATCGACATCCGCCACACTGACCGAGTGCGCGCCCTGGCCGGAGAACGGATTATCTTTGTCCTTCGAATCAAAAACCCAGCGCTGCGTGAGCTTGCCGTCGCGCCAATCCCACGCGGCGAGCACGCTGCGACCGTAGTAGCCCCGGCACATCGCGACACTCGGACGTGAGCCGTCGAGATAAGCCACGCAAGCGAGGAAGCGATCAACACGATTGCCGACGTTGTCGTTGCCGCCATTGCCGCCGACGCCGCCCCACGCGCCGAGATCGCCGCGTTCGGGAACGTAATTCGCGGTGGCGAGCGCCGCTCCCGTGCGTCCGTCGAAGATGGTGAAATACTCCGGGCCTTTTAGAATCCGGCCAAACGTGCGCGAGTTGCGGTTCGTGTCGCGCCAATCCGCGTTAGCGTCGCCGATCACTTTGCCATTGCCATCCACAGTCCCGTCCGCCGTCTTGCACGCAACTTCCGCGATGCCATCGCCATCCAGATCGTAAACCATGAATTGCGTGTAGTGCGCGCCTTCGCGGATGTTTTTGCCGAGGTTGATCGTCCACAGCAATTTTCCATCGAGCTTGTAGCCTTGAAGAATGGTTTCGCCGGTGAGTCCAGTCGAGGCGGTGTCGCGCGGACGTTGCTCGGACTTCAAAACAATTTCGTATTCGCCATCGCCGTCGAGATCGCCCACTGAGCCGTCATTCGCCGAGTATCCGGGCGGCAATTGCAAAGGGACGGACAGGTAAGGCTTCGGTGCGGCGTTGGCGGGAAACACGAATGCAGCACTGGTCTCTTGTTCCTTTCCGCGCATCACCGCACGGACAAAGTAAGAAACAGGTTGATCTAACTTAACGTTCACGTCCGAGAAACAAGTCGCATTCGTGATGGGCCGATCGTTCAACCGCACGGGCTTCGCGTCGCCGCTCGCGCGATAGATGTTGAAAGCAGTTTCCCCCGGCTCTGTGCCGAGCAACCGCCAGGAGATGAAAACCTTTCCGTTGCCCTGATGAATTCCCACCATGCCACGACCGAGATTCTCCATCTGGCGCTGAGCGAGGATATGAGCCGGAAACAATATCGCGATGCCGAGGAACAACGTTACACGCCATGCAGCTTTCATCGCGCAACGAGAAGCACGCGTGCGAGGAAGATCAGGGCCTCAAAGCAACGCGTCAGCATGAATTCCGAAAGTTCCGCGTGCTTATGGAGCCGGGGCGTCCGGCGCTCCACCTCGGCGGCGAGTGTTGCCCCCGCGGCCGCTGGCATTGTCCGCGTTGGGATCGTTGCGACGAAGCGCGCGTTCACCCGGCGCGCCTCCATCCGTGTTGAAATTAACGCGGCCGCCACCAGGTCCTGCCACAAAATTTCCTCCTGGTCCGGCCAATCCGCCGCCCGGGCTGACGATCGCCACGCCCACGCGCACATTGCCTTCCAACGTTTCGCGCTGCTCCGGCTTCAACGTCGGGGCCACGGTGGCAAAGGCTTTGCCATTGAGTGCCATGATCTCCGCCTGAATCCGGCCAACGGCATCGGCTTTCTCGCGAACGATCTTCTCGTCGTATTTCTCCGCCACGACGACTTTGACGAATTCTTTCTGCGCCTCGGACAGCTTCTCGTTCAGTTTGCGCAAATCATCGCCGTTCACCTGACGGGCTTCCTGCAACAGCTCGCGTTGCTTGTCATCCAGGTTGAAGCCAATGCCACCGCCACCGCCGCCGAAGTTTCCGCGTTGAACATTTGCGCGATTGCCTCGCCCTCCTTGCTGATTGGCATCCGCAGGTGGCGCAGTCACTGACGCAACGGCGGGAGCTGTCGCCGACGCGGGTGTGTCCGCCGCGCTCGCGACGAAAATATTGAGCAGTGCGGCGATGGCGATGGCGAACATGCAGACGCAGCGCGGCGTTTTGAAAATGGTGGCGTTCATAATTTCCCGTTCTTGTCTCATCACAGACATGAGGCGCACGGCAGGGGTTACATCCATGTAACCTCAAGCCACCGCGCTGACTCTGGTTGCCATTGATGAGAGGAGACGTTGATCTGCGTGAAATCAAACTGAAGAAGGAGTGGTTCTCCCGGCGCAATTTGATCGCCCTTGCCGTCGTGATCGCGTTCGCCGCCGGCGCAGTGTGGACGTGGAAATACATCACGAATCCGCCGCGGCCCTGGCTCGTGCGTTGGAAGCTGAACCGCTATTTGAAAGGCGAATCGCACGCGAGCACTTTCAAAGTAGAGTTCCCATTTCCCTCCAAAGCTGAAATGGCCAGGCCGAAAGAGGCCACCGACAATGAAGTTCTCAAGACCGCTTCCCGCACGGGCAAAACGTTTGACGCGTTACGCGAAGAATATCTTTCGCAGAAGATCGCGGCGGTAACGCTGGAGCGCAGCGTGATGCGGGCCGAGAGGGAATTAAAAAATGTGTCCGCGCAACTGACGAACGCTTCCGTCATGGAATCGAGCACGGCGACATTGCAGGAGCGAGTGACCGAGTTGCAGAAGTCGCCCTCACGCCGGCCCGAACTGCGCGCGAAGGAAGACGCGCTCGCGCTCATTGAAGAGGACTTGTGGGAATTCCAGCGTAGTTACACCGCGCAAGCCGCTGACTCCGACAGCGCAGGTGGGGCCGAACTCGCCAAGGCCCGCGCCGCCTTCATGAATGACGCCGAAAAGAAAATGGCCGGCGCCAGCAGCTACGACTCGATGTACAAAACCATCGGCGAGGAACTTTTCGTGGCGAAAGGACTCCTGGCCAGCGGCCATCCTCAACACCGCAGGCAAGGCATGACCATTGCCTTGGCCGTCAGCCGTCACGCTATGAACTACGCAATGAACGGCGGCGTCGCGGCGCGGATTTGTGAGGGTTACATTCTGCCGAACCTCGATCTTGCGAACGACACCAACCCGCGTTCCATGTTCAGCGCGGAGAATTTGTTGCGGCAGTGCTCCGATATTTTCGAACGCAACGTGGAATACAACAACGTGGTGCGCACGTATCAGATGTACCTCGCGACCGTGAAGGATCCCAAGCGCGCGGACTGGGCGCGATCACGCATCGGCATGGCTTATCAGCAAGCGGGAGATGCGAAGAATGCGCTCGCGGCGTTTCGGGAGATCAAGGACACGAACAGTTATCGCGGCATCTTCATGCGCACCGTTCCGCAGTTGGAAAAACAACTGAAGGGTGAGTCCAGTTGAACAGTGTGGCGGATTCCGGGATCGCTTCCCCGTTTGAAAACGGGTTCTCGGCGGCTGGTGCCGCCGAGAATAGTCCCTCTTGGTCCAGATCGTGTTGTATCGTTCCGGCTCACGCGGCCTTCAGCAGGTCCGCCGCGTTCGTATCCGCCGGAATGATGGTGCTCTGATCACTCTGCACCCGTGGGGCATTGACGCGGCGACCGCCGGCGAAATGAGTATTGGGATTTCACATCCGCCTTCGACAAAACCCGTTTTGGTTCTCGACCCTCGACTCCCGCGTTTTGACTTCCTACGCTTACGGCGATGATTACGCGTTATTCGCGCCCGGAAATGCGGGCGATTTGGACCGACGAGAACAAGCTGAAGATTTGGCTCGAAATCGAAATGCTCGCCAGCGCGGCGCTGGTTAAGGAAGGCATCGTGCCCAAAAACGACTTCGCGAAAATGAAGATGGGCGCGGCCAAATGTTTCGCGGACACGCGGGCGCTGGTGGAAAGGCAGAAGGAACTGGAACGCGTTTTGAACCATGACGTGATTGGTTTCACGACGGCGGTGGCGGAGAAGATCAATCATCGGGCGTCGCGCTGGCTGCACTTCGGGCTGACGAGCAGCGACATCGTGGATACGGCCTTCGCGGTGCAGATGGTGCAGAGCGCGGAAATTTTGATTCGCGACGTGGAGCAATTGCGCGAGGTGATCGCGCGGCGCGCGCGCGAGTATCAGTTCACCCCGTGCATCGGGCGCAGCCACGGCATTCACGCGGAGCCAACGACGTTCGGAATGAAGCTCGCGCTGATGTACGACGAGTTCGGCCGCGTGGAGGAACGTCTGCAACGCGCGCGCGCCATCGCTGCTGTCGGGAAACTCAGCGGCGCCGTGGGCACCAGCGCGCACCTGTCGCCGCGTGTCGAGGATTTCGTGTGCGCCAAGCTGGGACTGGAACCCGCGCCCATCGCCACGCAGGTCATTCAACGCGACATTCACGCCGAGTTCATGAGCGTGCTGGCGTTGATCGGCGCGAGCATGGAACGGTGGGCGGTCGAGTTTCGCCACTTGCAACGCACCGAAGTGCTCGAAGCGGAGGAGCCGTTCACCAAAGGTCAAAAGGGTTCGAGCGCCATGCCGCACAAGCGCAACCCGATTACGTGGGAACGAATCACCGGACTCGCGCGCGTGCTGCGCGGCAATTCGATGGCGGCGATGGAGAACGTGGCGCTGTGGCACGAGCGCGACATCAGCCACAGCAGCGTGGAGCGCATCATCTTTCCCGATTCCTGCACACTGCTCGATTACATGTTCGGCCTGATCACGCGCATGATGGAAGGGCTGGCCGTGTATCCGGAGAACATGAAGAAGAACCTGGGCTTGTCGCTAGGCATGTGGAATTCACAGACCGTGCTGCTGGCGCTCATTCGCAAAGGGATGACGCGCGAAGAGGCCTACGATGTCGTGCAACGCAACGCGATGAAGACGTGGGAAACGAAGCACGCGGGCCGCGACGATGCGGACTTCGTAAAACAACTTCAGTGTGATCCAGCGGTATCGAAACATCTGACGGCGTACGAACTGGAGAAGCTCTGTTCACTCGACTTCCATTTGAAGGAAGTGAAGAGCCGGTTCAAGAAGGCGGGGTTGTGAGCAGTTACCAAAGCTCCAACGCGGCACATGAGGTTCCCTTCGATGCCAAAGCTTTCCAAGCCAACGTGAACGCCAGGCGCTCCAACCGATCACGATGCTGAAGAAAAGGACGAAAGCAACATTGGTCGGCTCCGGCACGGCCATGATTTCCAAACTCCAACTGTTCAGGACGCTGGTGCCGCCGTACTCGATGTCGGAAATGAAAAGCGTCCAATTGCCGTTGGCTGATTCATCGCCGGCGCGCGAAGATTTTTCGCAGTTCCACGAAATCCCCGTTGACGTAATGCAACTCGCCGCGTAAATACATTGTGCATACAAAGCATGGCCGATTGAATTACATCGTATGGATTTCGACTGGAACAATCCGCCCTTTAATTTGAACCAATCCCTGTCCCTCAAGGACATCGAAGAGTCTTTTGAAGATCCCTTTGCCGTCCGGCTGTTGCCCAGCTCTTCGCGGTTTTCCGTTCAGGCCCGCTACGTCAATCTGGGGCTGTCTTCCAGCGGCGCGGGTGTGTTCAGTGTTTATCGCACCAACGGCAAGACCTTCCGCGTCGTCCATGCACGGACTTTAGAGGCGGAAGAGAAATTCTTTTATCAACGCAAGGTGGACCAAACCCTGGGACAGACATGAATACCTTTTCCAATTGGGACGAAGTGCCGCTGTTCGACAACGAGCAGGCGGAGGCGAGCTTTTGGGCCGAGAACCGTCCCGACCTGCGGCTCATGGAGTCGGCGGTGGCGGTGGGCACGGAGCTTTCCGAGTCGGTGACCATTACGCTCCGCATCGATCCCAGAATGCTCGCGCGCATCAAGCGCCTCGCGCGCTCCCGCTACTTGAATTACCAGAGCATGATCAAGCAGTGGCTGAGCGAGCGCATGGAAGAAGAACTGCGCGGATTGAATTTCCGGCCGAATGAAAACCGAAACTTGCACTGACATGAGAGCTTTGCGCGCCAAACGGACGAGTGCCTTCACGCTGATCGAATTGCTGGTGGTGATTGCGATTATCGCCATGGTCGCCGGGCTGGTTGTCGGTCTCGCGGGTGTGGCGGGGACAAACAAGAAGCAGAAGCGCGTGCAGGTGGAATTGGCCAAGTTGGTGACGTTGATTGAAGGCTATAAGGCAAAGGTTGGAGTGTATCCGCCGCAGAATCCAAATTTAGCTCCCGACCGGAACACGCTGCTGTATGAGTTGGCGGGAGCCACCCGGAACAACGATCCCGATCCGCTTTATGAAACTCCGTTCGGAAGTATTCGCCAAAGTCTGCTACTCACCGCTTTTGGGACCAACGGCGTCATCAACGCCGTGAGCATTAGCGCCGACAACGAGGATCGCATGGCCTTGAAGCGTGTCCTGAAAGATCTTCATCCTGATCAGTATCGCGCAGGCGCCGTGGCGCCAAACACCGCCTCTCTTGTCGTGCCGGTGGATGGCCCGGATGGTCAACCCGCCGTGTGGAATTATCGCGTCGGGCCCGACGCCGTTCACAATCCCGACTCTTTCGATCTGTGGGTGGAAATCGTCGTGAAGGGGAGAACCAACGTGGTGGGGAACTGGAAGAATTAAAATGAAAACGATGTCCAAAAAGTTGCCGGCTGTTTTTAACTTGCCCGTCGAGTGGACGGACGAGGACTGGACGAAGCCGCTCGTGGTGCAAAACTCGCCGCCACCGCGGGGGATGAAACTCCCCTTCGCGCCGCGTGCGAATCTGAATCACCGCTGCACCGCGCGGCGCGATGTCGTCCGCCGGGCCTTCACGCTGATCGAATTGCTCGTCGTCATTTCCATCATTGCGATTCTGGCCGCGCTTCTATTGCCCGCGCTGGCGAGGGCGAAGTTGCAGGCAAAAATTGCTGCTGCGCGCGTGGACATGAAAAACATCGAGGCCGCAGTTTCTGCTTATCAAGCCGCGTACACCCTTGCGCCGTTTCCCAATCCCGTGCCGGGCGGAGCGGTTGCGGGCAAAGATTTTAGCTTGAGTTTCTCAAGTTCAGTCAACAGCTACAGCAACTCCGACGTGGTCGTGATGCTCATGGATGTGGATGCGTTCGCGAACGCAGGGCATAGGCGTAACCCAGAGAAACACTCTTTTTTGAACGCCACTTTGAAGCAAACCACGACCGGCCAAGGCGTCTCGACACTCGATTACAATTTCCGCGATCCCTGGGGCAATCCGTACGTTATTGCATTTGATTTGGATTACGACAATGCGGTGCAGATTTCCAATGACCCGATCTACGAACCGTATCCGTATCCACGCATTCCTAAAGCGGTCCTCATCTGGTCGTTGGGACCGGATGGAAAAGCGGAAGCGGGGAGCCCCCCGAATACCCCCGGCTATCCAAACATCGGATTCAATAAGGATAACATCAAAAGCTGGGAGCCATGAGGTTGCGTCTGAACAATTTCGCTTCCTTGCCTCGCTGTTCCCGGTGGAGGCCCGCATGTTGCGGCGCCTTTACGCTGATCGAGATGCTGGTCGTGTTGGTCATCATCGGAATCATCGCGGCGCTGGCTTTGCCGCACATCCGGGGCAACACGGAAAGCACCGCCATCAATGCAGCGTGTTATCAACTGGTCGAGGATCTTTCCTTCGCGCGGCAAAAGGCGATTTCGCAGCGCAGCACGGTGGCGGTGGTGTTTGTTTCGTCCAACATCCTCGGCAACGCATTGGGCGCCCCGCTTTACAATGCAAAGGAGATTGCCCGTCACAAGGAACTTCAAGGCGGCGTGTTTACGCATTACGCCTTCTACTCTTTTCGCCGCGCGGGCGAGCAGCCCGGCAATGGCACAAAAGGCTACATCACCGAATGGAAATCCCTGCCGGAAAAAACTTTCATTGACCCCGACATGTTCAGTCCAGGTTCGATCTTCTGGGAGGATCCAAGCGGCACTGGACGACGGGTTGAAAAATTCGCTTTTCCGTTGACGCGTGAAAACATCAATGGCTCGACGAGTCTGCCTTACCTTGCCTTTGATTACGAAGGACGTTGTGTAAAGCTCACCGATAGCCTCACTGGCACCACGGAGCTAGATGGAGAAACGAACGACATTCGCATCGCGCGCGGCAGCATTTTGTTTACACGCGAAACGGATGGAAGAGTTCTTTCGGGGAACTACGAGGTGCAGCAAATCCCGCCCTACAACGCGACGAACAATATCATTCGCGTGGATTTCCTGACGGGACGGGCGAAGCGCCTGGAACTGGAATTGAAATGAACACGCGCGCTTTTATTTCAACGGCCAGCCGCCACGCCCAGCGCGAAGCGGGCTTCACGATGGCGGAGATTGCCATTGCCCTCGGCGTCATTGCCTTCGCGCTCATCGCCATCATTGGAATTCTTCCGACCGGCTTGCAAACCCAGCGCGATAATCGCGAGGAAACAATTGTGAACCAGGATGCGCGATTGCTCGTGGAAGCGATCAAAAGCGGCGGGCGGGACACGAATTCCGACATCGGTTCGTTCGTGGTTTTCATCGACAATGATGGGACGGATTACAGCATCCTGAATCCTAGAGGCATTCCCACCCCGCAGGTCATTCAACTTCTGAGCGATCCCACTCAACCTCACACTTTGACTTTCTCGGCCGTTTCGGGGGCCATCGCCAGCCGCGGGAACGATCTGGGATTTCGTTACCAAGTCAGCAGCAGCGTCACGAACCTGGTCGGCAACTCAGATGAATTCTTTGACACCGTTCTGTCGAATCAAGTCCACGAAGTCCGCCTGCGCTTTGCCTGGCCAGTGAAGCCGGACCGCACACTCGGTTCGGAAGCCAATCGCTACACGGTGCGCACGTTGATCTCGGGCTGGCACACCAACGGCGCGATTTACGCGCAGGAATACCTCAATCGCTGACGCCATGAACACGCGCTCTTCATCCAGCCGCCGCGCCGCGCTGACCCTTCTGGAAATGATGGTCGCAGTCACCTTGCTGGCGATGATCATGATCGGTTTGCTGGCGATGTTTCAGCAGGTGCAAAAGGCATTGCACGTGGCGCATGCCCAGACCGACGTCTTCGAGAATGCGCGCGGGGCCATGCAGTTGGTCGCGCGCGATCTGAGCGAGATGACTTCGGCTGGCACCAACGGGGTAAATGCTATTGGATTGAACGGCGCGTTCGTCGGTAGCACGCTTCCCATTCCGGGCCAGCCCGCGGTTAGCGTTCGCTTCGACGAGATTTTCTGGCTGACGCGCGCGAACGATGAGTGGCAGGGCATCGGCTACTACGTGGCGGAAGACGAATTCTCCGGCAAAACCAATTCGGGGGTGGGCACCTTGTATCGCATCATGGCAGAGGGTCGCCGTCCCGAGGCCTCTACTCTGTTCAAACATTTCCTTAGTCCAGGCCCTGACGCCCCGGTGCCGCGCCGCGTTAGCGATGGCATTGTCCATTTCGCTTTCGTCCCGACTTATCCGGTGGGCAGCAACGGCTTCGTGCCGACGGGGAACAGCTTCACCTTTCCGCGCCGAGTGGACGCCGACACGGTGGTGGAAATTCCCGCTTACGTGGACATCGAAATCGGCGTGCTCGAGCCTGCAACCTTGAAACAGTTCCGCGCTCTGAAAGATTTCAATACAGTCGCCGCGCAAAATTTTCTCCGCGATCACGTCGGCCGCATCCATTTCTTCCGCGAGCGCGTGCCGATTCGCAATTTCGTCAACCCGTATCGTTCCAATGAAGTGCCGTAACTCACAACGTGGCGTCGCGCTCGTGCTGACCCTGATCATGCTGGCGATTATTACGATCGTCGTGGTGGTCTTCCTCGCCACCACGCGGCGCAATCGCCAGTCGGTGACGGTGCGGCAGGCGCAGACGGATGCGGAGCACGCGGCGGAGGTCGCCTTTCAGCACGTGAACGCGAGGATTGCAGAGCGAATCCTGCGCGCGACAAACCTGCTGGCGCTGGATTTCATGGTGTCTTATCCGGTTTCTTCGGAACGATTCACCAACAACGGCGTCATCTTTCATTTGCGCGCCTACAGCAATGAACTCAACGCCAACGGCATGTTGTGGCCGACCAACGACAATCAAATCCCGCGCGTTCTCAACAGTTCCAACACCGTCGGCGTGTATCTCGATCTAAATCGAAACCGGCAGTTCGATGATCCGGCGGACCCCGAGGAAGTGCCGTACGGCGATCCGATTTGGGTGGGCGTCCTCGATAAACCCTGGCTGCGGCACGGTCCGAACAATCGGTTCATCGCGCGCTACGCCTACATGGTTCTCCCCGTCGGCAAGGCGCTCGACCTCAACACCATTCATCACGATACGTCGCCCAACGCCGGCTACGGTTTCATGCGCAATCAGGGTGTTGGTCCATGGGAATTGAATCTCGCCGCGCTGCTGCACGAACTCGATCCCAGCCTTTGGGACTACGATTACAGCATCGTCAATGGCATGCCCGAGGCGCGCGGCACGGCCTTCGAAGATGCGCTCTCCGTGGTCCGCTATCGCGAAGGCTGGCCGCTCAATGCCAATACAGTTTTCAATGCGAAGAGCTTCGCACAAACTTACATCGACGCGCTGCCGAACAACTTTCCAAATCCCGCGGTGGACATTTATTCGGACGGCAGCAACGGGATTCCGGCCGGCAGAATGGTTTCGTTGCGCATCGACGATGATTTGCCGAACAAGAGTTCGCGCTGGCCCGGTTCAGAGACGACAAACCATTTCTTTCACATCCAGGAACTGTTCGATCACGCCGACCTCGGCGGGTTTGGTTCCGTGAAGTCGAACAAAGTCACGTTTGAGTTTTATTCCAATCTGACCAACGCGCTGAAACGCGTGAACGCGAATGGCGAGACCAACTCGGCCCTCTACTACAAGTTGCTTTCCCTGCTCTCGACGGACACCGGCAGCGACGCGAATGAAAAGATCAACTTGAACTTCGCGGACCGGCACGCGCGCATTCCGGGGTTCACTTACGATCCGACCAACTTCGTCTCGTGGGATTCCTCACCCGCCCTGGCCGTGGCGTTCTACACCAACGTGGCTGAGCGCATCTTTCTCGCGCAGTCCAACGAGCTGAACCTGGGCACGAATTTGATCATTCGTTCCATGCTGCAAATTCCGGTGTATCCGACCAATCGCTACACGACGGCCATTCACCGCATTCTTCAGGAAGCCGCCAACATTTTTGATGCGGCGAATACGAACCTGTATCCGTCCGTTTTCCGCCCGCTCTTCGGTCCGGGTCCGATCGCAGGCGCGAACTACATCGTGGGCTACGAATACGATCCGGAGGTGAGCACGTTGAGGAACTGGCTCGATAGGAATACCAACGGCATCCCGCTCGTGGTCGGCGCGAAGAAGGGCTATCCGAACTTCAACGAGTTCACGATGATGTCGGAGTTCGTCACTTCGCGCAAAATCGAGTTGCAGCGGCCCGCGACCAACGCGCCCCCCAACATGACCAACCAGATGTACACGCTGGGAATTTCCAATTACATGGGCGTGGAATTGTGGAATTCGTATCGGCGGCCCTTTCCTCGCGATCTGTCGATCACGGTTTCCAATTTCACCACGGCCTCGCTCACCAACGGTCAGGGTGTTCCGCCGTACGAGGCGATTTTGACGACGGCGTCCACGACCAATATCGCTGCGACGAAATGGCCGGGACGGGGGAACTTGACCGATTATTCCAAACTTTCTTTCATCGTTCCGTTTGCGACCAACCAGGCGTTTCTCACGAACTCGATGTATCGGTTCCTGGATCCAAATCGGGGCAGGTTCGTGCCCATTGACACGAACAGTTTCGAAAATGTGGCCGGCTATCCGGTGCCTTATTGGGTGCTGACGCTTTCCAATCGGATGACGTGCCTGATCCAGGAGAGAGACGTCATCACAGGGAGAGATCGCATTATTGATTTCGTTCTCCTCAACGACAATTTCGTCGTCGATTTGACGGCGGAGTTGCTGGCCTCAAATAATCCCTACGATCCCGATGCTTCCGCAGCGATTCGGGGACTGGGTCTGTGGGACACGAACCGAGCTTCCGCCGGTGCGCCGACAAGAGGTTTTCTTCAACAAATCTCAATTTCTCAAGGCGAACCGATACCCGGAATCCCGGAGTCAGAATGGATTGCCTACTTCGGGCTAAGACGCGAGGGCGACAAACTGCCGGCCATTAGCAATTTCAGGAGGTTTTGCCAACCGAATGCACCGCGGCTTGACGACTACCCTGAACCGCAGGCCAATTCCAGTTTGGCCATGCAGACGCCCTTCAATCCCGCCGTGAAGCTCACCGTTCAGAGCACGTGGCAGGCGAACGATCCCCTGGTGCATTATCACGCCGAGGATTTGCGCTTTGGCGCCACGAACAACTCGCAATATCAAAAGCCCAGCCAGGCGTCGTCCAATATCGCTCCCGCGACCCTGGGTTGGATCAATACGGTTTACTCGCCGTGGCATGGCAACCCGGACAAAGACACCCACGGGGGTGGCGGCAATTTGAGCATCAAGGACGCTGGCGTGGCGACCTCGGACGATTGGCAGTTTCCGAGCAACAAGCTGGCGACCATCGGCCTGCTCGGTCGCGTCCATCGCGGCACGCCGTGGCAAACGATTTATCTCAAATCCGAAGTCGCCTCGAATGATGAATGGCGCAAGCAGTCCGCCGATTGGGTGCTAGCGGATCCCGCCGATCCCAATAGCCTCATTTCACGGACCCACCCCTCGAGAGACTGGAAGCTCCTGGATATGTTCACGACAGCGATCGACGAGAGAAGTTCGAGCGGGTTGATGTCGATCAACCAAACGAACATGGAAGCGTGGTCGGCGTTGTTCAGTGGCGTGCTGGTGCTTTCCAATTCACACGAAACCGCAACGATGGCCAAGGCTCGCAACTATGATGAACTTTTCATCACACCCTGGGGCAATCAGCCGCTGACGAATTCCGGGTTTGCGCGAATCTGGGCGGGGATTCTCCGATACCAGACCAACCACGTGGATAAGTTGGGGCGTCGGATTCCTTTGGAGAGCATCGGAGACTTGATCCAGGGCGTGCCGGAGTTAACGATTCAGTCTCCCTTCCTGAACCTCGATCTGGGCGATCAGAGCCAGGCGCAACTCAAGTTCGGCCTTGACGATTTTGCTTACGAATGGATTCCCCAGCAGATTGCTTCGCTGTTGCGCGTGGGGCAGTCGCGCTTTGCGATTTACGCTTACGGGCAGGCGCTCAAGCCCGAACGCATCGATCCGTCCAGCGGACGAGTCGAGAATTATCAGGTCACGGCGGAGTTCGCCACGCGGACGGTCATCCGCATCGAAGGCGATCCTCGGTATCGCGTGCGCACGGTCGTGGAGAGTTTTAATATTTTACCGCCGGATTAAGAATGAAACAGGAAGCACAATTGGTTGGAAGCGGCGCGCGCGGAGCGACCTGCCCAGGCCATGGATGCATACGTCCCCGATCATTCCCGTTTCTTGGAACGGTAAAAGTGTGATTAGCTAAGGTATGCGCCCGAGAACCCGAACATGGATGGTGGTGAGCCTGGTGCTCATTGTCTGTGCCGGGTTTTGGTGGCGGCTGGGGCGTTCGAAGCGCGGGGCGGAACAAGCGAGGACTCAGTCGATTCAACTGACGATTACGAATGCGAACGCGCCTTCGCTGCCGATGGCGAAGCACAAGAAGGCCCGGCTGGGGAATGCGCAGTTCGCGGTCATTGCCACGAACCCGCCGAGCTTCACGGTGACCAATCTGCTGGCGTATCGGCTGAGCAACACGAAGCAGCCGTTCGAGGATTTGCTGCGCAGCGATACGGCGGTGCTGCTGCGCAATGCGCTCATCGACACGGCGCTTCCGGGCGGGCCGAAGATTCCGGAGCACTTGCGGGCGGAGGGTGATCCGGGGAGTTACATCGTGCAGGCGCGGGGAGCGATCACGAAAGCGTTTCGGGAGCGGCTCCTGGCGGCGGGAGCGGAGATCGTTTCCTACATTCCGAACAATGCTTATCTGGTGCGGGCGTCGGCGGGCGTGGCGCAAACTCTGGCTGGTTTGCCGCTGACGCAGGCGGTGTTGCCCTTCGAGCCGTATTACAAATTGGATGCGCGGTTGTTGCCGCTGGCGGTGGAGGAGCAACTGTCGCCTTATCCGCTGTTAGTCGTCGTGGGTTTTCCGGGCCAGGCCGAGGCGGTGAAGAATAAATTGAAAGCGCTGGGCGCGGAAATCATCGGCGAGCCGGAGCCGACGCCGCATGGGCCGGGGTTCACCACGAAAGTTCCGGCCGAGAGCCTGGCGGCAGCGGCGGGCATTCCCGAAGTGCAACTGCTGGGCGTGCGCTTCGAGAAGCGGGCGGCGAACGATCTGACGCGGGTGCGGGTGCGCATCTCGACGAACACGGTGACGGCGCCGCCGGAAAGTCATTACCGTGATCCGGTCTCGGGCAATCCTTTGACGGGGCAGGGGATTATGGTGGCGATTACGGACACGGGGGTGGATGCGAGTCATCCGGATCTGCAAGGCCGTGTGGAAGGGGACACCGCGATTGATATCACGGACTTCGACGGCCACGGCACGCACGTGGCGGGCACGTTCTTTGGTGATGGTTCCATGTCTTCCAGTGTGCTCAGTCCTGACGGGACCAATTCCTGGGCGCGCGGTTCGACCAATGGCGCGAACTTTTCCGGCATGGCGCCGCGGGCGCGCGCTTACGTGCAAAGCCTGTTCCGGCCTGACTTCCAGTTGCAGCGGAACACGGCGGCGAAGGGCGCGTTAATTTCCAACAACAGTTGGGGCTACCTCGGCGACAACGACTACGACATTTTTGCGGCGAGCTACGACGCGGCGGTGCGCGACTCGATGCCCGGTGTGATGGGCGAGCAGGAAGTGATGTACGTGTTTGCCGCGGGCAACGAAGGCGGAGGCGGGGACCGTGGATTGAATGGCGTCGCGGGCAGCGTGGTATCGCCGGCCACGGCCAAGAACGTCATCTCGGTGGGCGCGAGCGATCTGCCGCGCTTCATCACGAACGAAACGTATATTTGCACCGAGCAAATCACGGCCACGGCGACGAACATCATTTGCGTGACGAACCGTCCGTGGTACGGCCGGACCGACACGAACAATGAAGTCTCGCCTTACTCATCGCGCGGCAACGTGGGCATCGGCGTGGAAGGAGTTTTCGGGCGGTTCAAGCCGGACGTGGTGGCGCCGGGTTCGATGGTCGTGTCCACGCGCAGTGGGCAGTATGTCGATCCCGAAGGCTCCACGAACACGTTTGCCTTTCAGTACAACGGGATCACGATTGGTTATCCGCAGACCAATCTTTATGCGCTCATCGTGCCGGACAACGCGGTGGCCTTGACGATCCTGACGCTGACGAATGAGTTTTCGCCGACGAACCTCACGCTGGTGATTGGCGCGGACATCGACAAACTTCCTGGAGCCGGCAGCGCCTTCGGCATCAACCAATTGGATCTCGATCCCGCGAGCGGCCCTGTGCCGCTGCGGCCGGGCACGCTGTTCTACAGCATCGCCAACACGAACCATCCCGAAACGATCAGCTTCGATCTGGTGCTGCTGATTACGCTCACGAACAACGTGGGCAACTATTACACGGTGTTGAAAGGCTTGAACGAGCATCTCGCGCCGAACTACCGCTACGAATCCGGCACGAGCATGGCGGCGCCGGCGGTCTCGGGCTTCCTCGCGTGCCTGCAGGAATATCTGGGGACCAACTTCAACATCCGGCCCAGCCCGGCCCTGCTGAAAGCGATGTTGATCAACGGCGCGCGTTCGCTCGGCGCCAACTACAGCCTGAACATGAGCGCGCCCATCAATCATCAAGGCTGGGGCTTGGTGAACATGAGCAACACGATCCCGTCCGGCTTTGCCATCAGTCCGACCAACGGGCCGATGCGCTTCTTCGATCAAAGCCTCTCAAACTCATTGGCCACGGGCGGCACGGAGTACTATCAGATCAGCGTGCCCGAGCGGGCCCAATCCTATCCGCTGCGCCTCACGCTGGTGTGGACCGACCCGCCGGGAAATCCCGTCACGACCGTGAAGTTGGTGAACGACTTGAACATGTACGTGACCGCGGATGACACGAATTTTCCGCCCGAGATCACAAGCCTGGCCTGGGTGGGCAATGATTTTCCAGCCGGGAGCGATTTTACCGAAGCGATCGTGGTGGCGAACGACGGCACGCCCGTGCCTGAGGCCGCGGCGCAGATCGAAGCCAAACGCGATCGGGTGAACAACGTCGAAAACATTTACATCCGCCCGCCGCTGGCCAGCAGTTACACCGTCGTGGTCAAGGGGCATCGCGTGAATGTGAACGCGGTGAACAGCCATGCGAACAGCCTGGCGCAGGATTACGCGCTGGTGATTTCCAGCGGCAACGTCGTGCCGTCCAACCGCGTGGACCTCACGGTCACCGGCCCGACCTTCACGAACGATCCGACGGCGCGCATCAGCGCGCTCATTCCCGCGACCAATGCGACGTTCGCGGCTTTGTTGGACCAGCGGGTGGGCGCGAACAATCCGCTCATCGTCAGTACCAACGGCGCGAGCAACCAGTGGGCGTTTTTCACTTATCAGAATGTATCGAACACCGCGTTCCGGTACGTGGCCATCGTTACGTTCTTCCCGCTTGAGTTGTCGCTGCCGCGGTATCGCGAGGCGGACATCGATCTATATGTGGCGCGGGGCGCCAATGGCTCGAATCTGTTCAACCTCGATACCGATGTCATTTCCAGTTCGACGCGATCCACGACGCGCGGCGGCACCGAAATGCTGCTCTTCACCAATGCCGGAGGGAGTGAAGTGTTTCACATCGGCGTGAAGTCCGAAGACCAGCAGGGGGCGAACTTCAGCATCTTCGCCGTGTCGAGCGACCGGCCCTTCAGCGAACGCGACGCGAGCAACAACATCGTGGCCCAGGCCATTCCTTTGCCGGTTTCCATTCCCGACGGCTCGCCGGACAAACCGGGCGGCACCAATCTCTTCGCGCTCGTGTTCGAGCCGAACGTGAACATCCAGCGCGTTTACGTGACGAACAGCATTTACCACGAAGACGGCGGCGATCTCATCGGCATCCTCAGCCACCAGGACATCGAAGATCAAAACGAAGTCTCGGTGACGCTGAACAATCACCGCACCTGGCAGGGGTTCCAGGAAGTGATTTATGACGACAGCGAGCAGGGCGATTTGGGCGACGAGACGGACAACCCGCCCGTCCTCCCGCCCGACGGTCCCGGACGCCTGCGCGACTTCGTGGGCCAGCAGGCCTATGGCTTGTGGGGCTATACCATTTCCGACAACGCGCTCTTTCAAACGGGCCTGGTGCAGGAACTGACGCTGGTGATCCAACCCGCCAGCACCAACAACGACGACGCCGTGAACCTCACCGCGACCGTCCAGCCGCTGCACTGGATCTACGCCGGGTTCCGAGTGCCCGCCGATGCCACCAACGTCCAACTCTGTCTCAAGACCGATGGCGACGCGGAACTTTATTTGCGCCGCGAGGATTTTCCGACCTTCACGTTGTTCGACAAGATGAGCAACATGGTCCCGCCCGGCGCGTGCATGAACTACGGCTTGATGGATGACCCGCCGCTCAGCCCCGGCCGATACTTCGTCGGCGTTTACAATCCGTCGGCCAGCGCGGCGATCAACATTCACCTCGTCGTCACCGTGCAACGCGGGCTGGTTCCGGACCGGACCATTATCACCGCCAACGACAACCTCCTGTCGCTCACCGACGACGCGACGACCAACTCGACCATGTTCGTGACCAACCGCGGCTTCGTCACCAGCGTCGAGGTGGACGTGCGGATCAACCATCCGCGCATCGCCGACCTGGCGCTGCACCTGGTCAACCCGCTGGGCACCCGCCTGCTCCTCGCCGAAAACCGCGGCCGCGACACCACCAACGGCTACGGCGTTTCCATCAACCCAGTCGTCATCACCAACTTCGGGGCGCGAATCCTCGATACGAGTTGGGAAGAGCAGAAGGGTGAAGGCTGGAATACTGGCTCTTTCATTTCAGGATGGCGGGTCGATGTCGGCGATGTGGACGTTCATTACGGAACTACCGACGCAAGCGGCGGTTTCTTTGGTGTATCCCACACGGGCACAAACGCTGTGGACCTTGATGGAGTCAGCCAGGGCGCTATTTCCACGAATGTAAGCACAGTCGCGGGCAAGACGTACCTGTTGAGTTGGGCCTACTGTAAAAACCGGAATGTGCCGCCGCCGCAATCCGCTCGGCTGGAGATTAACCAGCAACCCGCGATGGATTTCACTTACTCGGTGGCGAATGGGCCGGTTGATTTGAAGTGGCTGACCACGAATCAAGTTTTTCGAGCGAGCAATAGTTCAACTCGCATCGCATTTATTTCAACGTCCGGTGATAACGGCGGCATTTTCCTGGACACGATACGGATGGATGAGGTCGTGATCACCACCAACAGTCTTCTCTACGCCACGTTTACGGACGACACATTGAAGGCTCCTTTGCCGATCAAATTTGCGCCGCCGCCATTCGGCGACACGAACTTTTTTGGAACGAACAGATTCATCAACGGTCTTGAGGGAACGAATGGCGGGAACTTCGACAATCCGAATAT
>Ga0193753_10000564_pt1 | contig 36031 bp, 32 predicted proteins | sample H1c2metaG_FD_144925 | JGI IMG/M metagenome (GOLD analysis project Ga0193753, IMG submission 144925) | Soil microbial communities from a riparian zone of the East river system, Colorado, United States - H1c2 | ecosystem: Environmental > Terrestrial > Soil > Riparian zone | place: USA: East...
GGTCGCTGGACTCGTGCTGATTGGCGCCTGCGCGATCGCGCAGTTTTTCGTGGGACCGCGAATCGAACGTCTCCGCGCCGAGATCGGCGGTCCATTGGAAAGCCTTGCTGCGGACGATGCGCGGCGCGTCGCCTTTGGTCGTTTGCACGGCGCGAGTGTCGCCTGGCTTGGCATGGCGATGCTCGCTGGAGTAGCCGCCCTCGTCGTTGCGGCGCGTGCCAACTCGTCACGCGATTGAGTATTCACAAACTACAATTACACTCTGACAATGCCCGAAACCCGTCGTGAAAAAGATCCGCTCGGTCCACTCGATGTGCCGGCCGATGCGCTATACGGCGTACAGACCCTTCGCGCGAAACAGAACTTTCCGATCAGCGGCTTGATGCCACTCGAGCCGTTCGTCACGGCGCAGGTGTGGATCAAGAAAGCCGCGGCGTTGACGCACAAAGAGACCGGACGGCTCGACGGAAAGTTGGCCGACGCGATCGTACAGGCCGCCGACGAGGTCCTCGCGGGCAAACATCGCGAGCATTTCATCGTCGATCCGTATCAGGCAGGCGCGGGCACGTCGCACAACATGAACGCGAACGAAGTTCTGGCGAATCGCGCGAATGAATTGTTGGGCGCCAAGCGCGGCGAGTACGCGCCGGTACACCCGAACGACCACGTCAACATGGCGCAGTCGACCAACGACACGATTCCGACCAACATTCGCCTGGCCTGTCTGTCGCAAGTCCCTGGTCTCACCGGCGCGTTCGAGAATCTCCGCGATGCGTTTCTCGCGAAGGGAAGAGAGTTCGACGACGTCGTGAAAGCCGGCCGCACGCACCTGCAAGACGCCATGCCCATTCGCCTCGGCCAGGAATTCACGGCGTACGCGGGCTCGATCAGTCGCGGACTGCGCCGGGTGCAACAGGCGGCCGACTATCTCAAGGATCTCGGCATCGGTGGCAGTGCCGTCGGAACGGGCGTGACGGTCGAGAAGGAATATCCCGCCCTGATGAACAAGCATCTCAAGCAAATCACGGGACTCGATCTGCGCGTGGGTGAAGACCGGATTCAGTTGATGCAGAGCATGGGCGACGTCGCCGGATTCAGCGCGCAGTTGCGCGTGTTGGCGATCGATCTGAGCAAGATCGCCAGCGATCTGCGCCTGATGGTGATGGGTCCGCGCACCGGCATCGACGAGATCACGCTTCCCGCGGTGCAACCGGGATCGTCGATCATGCCGGGCAAGATCAACCCGTCGATTCCCGAGATGGTCAATCAGGTCTGTTTCCAAGTGATGGGCTGCGACACGACCGTTGCCATCGCGTCGGAGCACGGCCAGCTCGAGCTCAACGTCATGATGCCGGTCATCGCATTCAACGTATTGCTATCGATGCGCATTCTCACCAACGCCACGAATGTGTTGGCCGACAAATGCGTGAAGGGCATCGAGGCGAACCGCGACATGTGCGCCTATTGGGTCGAGCGCTCCGCCGCGCTCGCGACGGCGCTGGCTCCGCAAATCGGTTACGCCAAGGCAGCCGAGATCAGCAAACGCTCGGTCAAGGAAGGCGTGCTCATTCGCGATCTCGTCAAGCGCGACAAGATCCTGCCCGACGCTGAGATCGACGATGTGCTCGATCTGAAAAAAATGACGGAGATTGGCGTGCCCGGCGGGGGAAACCCAGTTGGCGGGGCGGGCTGAGGCAGCGCGCGGCGGAGGCAACTCGGGCGGACGAGGCGCGCTGACGTCTTACCCGCCCGCTGCGCGCCTCTTAGATTGGAAGTTGTGCGCATAACAACTCTTGCGGAATACGGCGTCATCTGCGCGCTGCATCTCGCGCAGCGCGTCGCCGAAGGGCCGATCACCGGCCGCGAAATCGCCGAGTCCGAGCGGCTGCCGAGCGATTACGTCGAACAGATCCTGCTTCGATTGCGGCGCGCCGGGATCGTTCGGAGTACGCGCGGGGCGCACGGCGGATATGCGCTCGCCAAACCGGCCACCGAGATTTCGATTCGCGACGTCATCGAAGCGTCGGAGGTCACGACGTTCGACTTGCATTGCGTCTCGCATCCCGTCGGTGAAGAGCGATGCTCGTCGTCGGACCACCGCAGCATCCGCCCCGTGTGGTTGTTGTTGCAACGCAAGATCGACGACGTACTCCAAGGCGTTCACCTCTCGGACCTGCTGGCCGAGGAGAGCGAGGTCCGGACGCGTGTCGGGCTCACGGCGCTCCCCGTTGGCGAGCACGACGTCCGCGCTCTTCCCATTCTGCAGTAGGAACGATCGATGGCGATCTTCGCGCGCTGGCGAGCCGAACGCGAACTCGCGCGCAAGGCGGCCGCGTACGTTCTGGTCCTGTTTCGTGAGCCCGATCCGGGCGACGTCACTTGGCTGACGGAAACGGCGACGCGCGGCGACGTCGACCACGCCTGTTGGGAGCTCCGCTACGCCCGTCGTGGGCTCGGCCTCATCGCAGCGCAGCGAGACGCGCTCGATGATCGCACGGCGTCGATCGTCGCGCACGAAATCACCGAGGCGTTTGGGCGAGATCGGAACATCGCCGCCGTCATGGTCGAGACGTCGGAGCGCCAGTTCAATGCACGGCTGAGCGCCTACCGCGACGGGCTCGAAGCGAAGGCCGGCGCGCCGACGTCGATTCGCATGGGTCAGACGCTGTTCGCATTCGCCGGCGGGAGCTTCAAGCATCAGGACGCGAACATCGTCCGGGCCGGAGAGCTTCTCGCTGCCTACCTCGCCGAGGCCAACGACGCGCTGCGGGCGAGCTTTGGCGCTGCGGTTCTGCCGGAAAACGTTCCGCCCAGCGCGATGGCGGGCGGCCGTGGACGGAGTGGCGGAGGTGCCTGATAGCGGTCGTCTTCGAAAAAAATGCACAAAAAAACGGCACATCGGATAGCTCGATGTGCCGTCTTGTTTTTCCGGAGCATTGTCTGTCTGCCATGCCGAAGGGGGGACTCGAACCCCCACGGACTTGCGCCCACTGGCTCCTGAAGCCAGCGCGTCTACCAGTTCCACCACTTCGGCAGATCGAAAAAGGTAGTTGCTGGGTCCGCGGAGGTCAACGTATCGCGTGTTGCTGCGCGCACATGGCATGTCTAACTTGCGGCACCGCGCGAAGCACGACTCGCGCTCGATTTTCCCCGTCGGATCGATGGCAAAACCAGCAAAATCTCCAGAAAAAGGTACCGAGATTCAGTCGATCGCCCGGAATAAACGGGCGCGCTTCGACTACCACATTCTCGAGACTTGGGAGGCCGGGCTGGTGCTGACGGGGACGGAGGTCAAGTCGCTCCGGGACGGCCGTGCCAACATCAGCGACTCGTACGGGATCATCCGCGACGGCGAAGCGTTCCTGCTCAACCTGCACATATCTCCTTACGAGCGCGGGGGATATACCAATCACGAGCCCGACCGTACGCGCAAGCTGTTGCTCCACCGCAAGGAAATCCGTCGTTTGATTGGAGCCGTCGAGCGGCAGGGACTCACCCTGGTCCCGCTCGAGCTCTATTTCAAAAACGGGATGGCCAAGGTGGCGCTCGCACTCGGCAAGGGAAAACAGCTGCACGACAAGCGCGAAACCGAGCGCGCGCGGGACGCGGACCGCGAAATGGCGCGCGTGAGTCGTTCCCGATGATCATCGCCGCGCTGTTCGCGTTTCAAGTTGCGGCCGCGAGCTCACTCACCGTGCGCGACGCGAATCATTCCGCGCGGGTCGCCGTCGTCGCGTCCAAGAATGGGCCGATGGTGTGGACCGGCTCGCTCGAGGACGTCATGCCCATCGATGTTCGACGGGCATTGGACGGGACGTATACCCTAGAGATCTGGGGTACGCGACTTGAGGTGCAGGCGGGCGCATCGGTCGTGCGCGTCGGCGACGAGGTTCGTCAACTCGCCACACCGGTGGTCGTTCAGAGTGGCCGTCTCATGGTGCCGCTTCAACTGATCTCCGACGTATTTCCCGCGGTCGTTCCCAACACGCGGTGGGACGCTGAGAAATCAGAGCTCGTCGTCTTCTCGGCGGGTATGCCGGCCGCGCCGCGCTCGGCCGTCGGATCGTCGCGGCAAAGTGCCGGCGATCTCGCTCCGCCGCCACGCCGTATCAGCGACGCCTCCGCCCCGAGGACAACTCAGCTGCCGCCGGTTCCGGCGAAGCACTATCGCCGAACGATCGTCGTCGACGCAGGACACGGTGGCGTGGACAACGGCATGACCGGACCGATCTCGGGTGGTCCGAAGATCTATGAGAAAAACATCACGCTCGCGGTCGCCAACAAGCTCGGCGAGCAGCTGAAGTCGCGCGGCGTGGACGTCGTGTACACCAGAACCGCGGACACCTTGATCGCGCTCGACGACCGTGGCCGCATTGCCAATCGCTCGAGCGGAGATCTGTTCATCTCGATCCACGTGAACGCCGCGAATCCGAACTGGAAAGATCCGAGCGGGTCTCGCGGATTCGAGACGTACTTCTTGTCCGAAGCCAAGACGGAAGACGCGCGTCGCGTGGAACGGATGGAAAACGAATCGGTCGAGCTCGAAGACGGCGGCGGGAAGGGCGACAAGAATCCGCTCAGCTTCATTCTGAGCGACATGACGCAGAACCAGCATCTTCGTGAATCGAGTGAGCTGGCCGATCTCATCCAACAGAGTCTCGGCAAGATGCATCCGGGTCCGAGCCGCGGCGTGAAGCAGGCAGGGTTCCGCGTGCTGGTCACCGCGTACATGCCTGCGGTGCTCGTCGAAATCGGGTTCGGCTCCAATCCGCGCGAGGCGGCGTACATCTCTGATCCGCGCAAGCAGGACGCGCTCGCGACGGCAATCGCCGACGCGGCGATCGAATACGTGCAGCGCTATGAGCGCCGCGTGCTTGGCGCCGGTGACCCCGCACCCACGGGACCGCACCGGTGACGAGCGACGCCCGTCTCCGGTGCGTCGTTAACGATCTAGTATTTCAGAATCCTATTGTTCTCGCCGCCGGCACCGCCGGCTACGGCGAGGAGTTGCAGGGCGTGATGCGTCTCGACGTCCTCGGTGGATTCGTGACGAAGGCGGTGTCGCTGGAGCCGCGCCACGGCGCGCCGGCGCCGCGCGTCGCCGAATTCCCGGGCGGGATGATCAATGCCGTCGGCTTGGCAAACCCGGGTCTCGAAGATGTGTGCGCCGAGCAAATTCCGTGGATGGCGGCGCATCTGCCGTCGGTGCGGAAGATCGTGAACGTCGTCGGATTTACCGTCGGCGAGTTTCCCGCCGTGATCGCGGGTCTCGAGGCGACGCTCGCGGCAGAGGGAAGTGGCGCTGCGGTCGACGCGTACGAGTTGAATGTCAGCTGCCCGAACACGGAAGCGGGCGGCATGGAATTCGGCGCGGATCCAACAGCATTGGCCGCGGTGGTTCGACGCTCGCGCGCTGAGACGCGGCGGCCGTTGTTCGTGAAACTGTCCCCGACGCTCACGAACATTGGCGACGCGGCGCGCATCGCGGCCGACGCGGGCGCCGACGCGATCACCGTCGTCAACACACTTCCTGGTCTGGTCGTCGACGTCGAGCGACGACGTCCGGCGCTCGGCTTTGGGACCGGCGGTGTGAGTGGCTCAGCGATTCTGCCCATCGGGGTACTCGCGACGTGGAAGGTAAGCCGAGCCGTAAAGCTGCCGATTCTCGGACTCGGCGGCGTGGCCAAGGGGACTGACGCGATGCAGTACATTGTTGCGGGTGCATCGCTCGTGGGCGTAGGTACGGCAGCGATGCGCGATCCGCGCGCGCCCGAGCGGATCATTCATGAGCTGGCTGCGTGGTGCGAACAGCACAGGGTCGGCAACATTCACGATCTGACGGGAACACTCGAATGGCCACATCCCTGACCACAACGCCAATTGTCGCGCTCGACTTTTCGTCGGCCGAGCAGGCGCTTGCATTGGTAGACTCGCTCGGCGAGCGCTGCCGGTTTTACAAGGTGGGTAACGAATTGTTCACCGCGGCGGGCCCCGAGTTTGTTCGAGAGCTGCGCGATCGCGACTGCGACGTGTTCTTGGATCTCAAGTTTTACGACATCCCCAATACGGTTGCCGGCGGAGTTCGGAACGCGGCGGCGCTGGGTGCGCGTTTGGTGACGGTGCATGCCACGGGAGGGCCGGCCATGTTGCGAGCGGCGGTGGCGGCGGCCGGCTCGACGTGCGGCGTGCTTGCGGTGACGGTGTTGACGTCGCAGACCGCGGACGAGATCGCTGGAGTGTGGGGCCGCGAGGATGCGTTAGACATCGGCGCCGAGGTGTCGCGTCTCGCGGGTCTCGCCGCAGCGGCGGGGGCGCACGGAATCGTGTGCAGCGGGAAGGAGGCGGCCGGGATTCGCGATCAATTCGGGGACCGATTGGCGGTACTTGTCCCGGGAATTCGCGAGGCTGATGCGGCGGCTCAGGACCAGGCGCGTGTGATGACGCCGGAGGGAGCCGCGGCGGCGGGCGCGAGATATATCGTGATCGGACGGATGGTGACGGCGGCGTCGGATCGAGTGGCGGCGATGGAGCGGTTGGTGCGCGCACTCGACTAAAAGTCGGCTAACGTCGACTGAAGTTCGGGCAAGCCGGACCCTTGTATGAACTTACGGCCTTCGCTACTATTCGGGTCTGGCCGTGAATTTTTTGTTGTTTCTTGTAGCTACTTGTTGTTTCGAATTGTCCGGAGCGCCTGTGAAAGTTCGCACAAGCGTGAAGCCGATTTGTGAGCATTGCAAAGTTGTGAAGCGCAACGGCGTGACTCGCATTATCTGCAAACGCAACCCTAAGCATAAGCAGCGTCAGGGCTAACTATGGCTCGTATTTCTGGTGTCGATCTCCCGCGCGACAAAAAGGTTGAGATCGGACTGACGTACATCTACGGCATTGGCCGTCACGCGGCGCAAGACATCATCCAGAAAGCGGGGATCGATGCGGCGCTGCGTATTCGTGATCTCACGGACGCCGACGTCAACAAGATTCGCGGCGTCATCGAGCGCGAGCACAAGGTGGAAGGTGCTCTGCGTACCGAGGTCGCGATGAACATCAAGCGATTGATGGACATCGGGTCGTATCGCGGCATCCGCCATCGTCGCGGGCTGCCGGTGCGTGGACAGCGCACGCATACGAATGCGCGCACGAAGAAGGGTCCGCGCCGCGCGATCGCCGGCAAGAAGAAGGTGACGAAGTAACGCACCGCGTGACTTCGTCATCCTGAGGCCGAATGGCCGAAGGATTTGCTTTGAAAGTTTTCTTATAACTCACGCGCGGCAACGACAGGTTATGGCGACAGGGAAAAAGGCAAAGCGCATCGTGGAGGCTGAAGGGGTCGCGCATATTAGCGCGACCTTCAACAACACCACGATCACCATCACGGACACGCATGGGAACGCGGTCTCGTGGGGCTCCTCCGGCAAGGCCGGGTTCAAGGGGTCGAAGAAGAGCACCCCGTTCGCCGCAACGGTGGCCGCCGAGCAGTGCGCGCGTGAGGCCTTGGGCCTCGGCGTGAAGCGAGTTCATGTTCGCGTTCAAGGGCCGGGTTCGGGTCGTGAGTCAGCCATTCAGGCGCTTGCGACGGCCGGCCTTCAGGTCAAGTCAATCAAGGACGTCACGCCGATTCCGCATAACGGTTGCCGTCCCCCCAAGCGTCGGAGAGTCTAAGGATGGGTCGCTATACGGGGCCGAGCTGCAGGCAGTGCCGGCGCGAGGGTACCAAGCTCTTTTTGAAGGGCACCAAGTGCTTCACCGAGAAGTGCCCGGTGGAGCGTCGTCCATATGCGCCAGGCCAGCACGGCCAGAGCACGGCGCGCCGCCGCAAGGCGTCGGAGTATTCCAAGCAGCTCCGCGAGAAGCAGAAGATCAAGCGCATCTACGGGATCAGCGAACAGCAGTTCCGGAACACCTTTGAAAAGGTGACGTCGCTGCCGGGGATCACGGGTCACAACCTGCTCGCAGCGCTCGAGAGTCGTCTCGACAATATGATTTATCGCATGGGTTTCGCCGCCAGCCGCAAGGCTGCGCGTCAGCTCATTCGGCATCGCCATATCGAGGTGAACGGCAAGTCGGTGGATATCCCGAGCTATGCTGTTGCGCCGGGCGAAGAAGTGAAAATCCGTCAGAAGTCGCGTGAGATCGTCGCCGTGTTGTCGGCGATGGATCAGTCGTCGCGTGGCGGAGCGTTGGCGTGGCTCGCGGTGGATCGCAGCACATTAAGCGGCAGGATGCTCGAGCGTCCGAGCCGTCCGAACATTCCGATCGCGGCCCAGGAGCAGTTGGTCGTCGAGTTGTATTCGAAGTGATTTGATGGCGCCAAGGCGCCATCAAATCATCCTGAGGTGCGCAGCGCCGAAGGATCTGCTCTTGTGCCAGGCCGGACAAGCAGATCCTTCGCTGCGCTCAGGATGAGGAAAGTAGGATGACCGGAGTGTGGTAGTACGAGCAGTGGGTCGGGACCCTTACTCCCATTCGGGTCTGCCGCGCGTAAGGGGCGGGGCAGAGCGATGCCGGGCAACCGGCAAGACCATCAAAGGCAGAACACGAAATGGCGAACACGATTGATCTCCGCGGACTCGTCCGCCCGCAATTGGTCGAAGCGACCAAGCGCGAAGACATGCCCAACGTTGCCGAATTCCGGCTGCAGCCGCTCGAACGCGGTTTCGGCCACACACTCGGCAATTCCATGCGGCGCATGCTGCTGTCGTCGCTCCGCGGCGCGGCCGTCTGGGCGTTCCGCATCGACGGCGTCGTCCACGAACACCAGACCATTCCCGGTGTCGTCGAAGACGTCCATCAAATCATTGGCAATCTCAAAACGCTCACACTGACCCTCCCCGACGACGTCGAGGATGTGGTGCTGCACATTTCGAAGTCTGAGTCAGGCGCCGTCACGGCCGCCGACATCAGCAGCGCCGGCGGCGTTCGCGTCGTCGACGGCTCGCATCACCTCTTCACCTTGCAGGACGACCGCGATCTCAACGTCGACCTCTACGTGAACAAGGGCCGCGGCTACGTCGAGTCGGATTCGCATCCGGTCGATCGCGGCTTGCCGGTCGATCTCGTCCGCATCGACTCGATCTACAATCCGGTCCGTCGCGTGAACTTTACCGTCGCGGAAACGCGCGTTGGACAGCGCACCGACTACGATCGCTTGGTGCTCACGGTCGAAACCAACGGCACCATCTCGCCGGAAGAAGCGGTGAGCTACGCCGCCGCGCTGGCACAGACGCACTTCCAGTACTTCGCCGACTTCGGCTCGCACTCGTCGGCGCCGATCGGGCTGTCGACCGAGGGCGGTGCAGGGGATGGCGCGCGCTTGGGTGGCTTGCTTCGCACGCCGATCGACGATCTCGAGCTGTCCGTCCGCTCGGTGAACTCGCTCAAAAATTCCAACATCCGGACGTTGGGCGATCTCGTTCGTCAGACTGAGAGCCAGATCTTGCAGGTCAAGAATTTTGGGAAGAAGTCGTTGCAGGAGATCGCCGATCTTCTGGAGCGCGAAGGTTTGAATTTCGGGATGCGGTTCGAGGAGGGTGGAGACGGCAGCGTGCGTGTGCTCGATTGGGGCACACCGCCGAGCCGAGCCGCCGCCGCCGCGCCCGACGACATGGAGGAGTAAGGCAATGCGGCATCGGAAAGCAGGGCGTCAGCTTCGCAGAACCACCGAGCAGAAGATTGCGCTCATGCGCAATCTCGCATCGTCGCTCATCGAGCACGGCGCGATCGAGACGACGGAGGCGAAGGCCAAAGAGCTTCGCCCGTTCGTCGAGAAGCTGATCACCAAAGCGCGCTCGGGCACGCTGCACGATCGCCGTCAGGCCGTGCGTCACGTACACAAGCGCGAGACGGCGGACAAGTTGTTCCAAGAGCTCGGACCCAAGTTCGCACGTCGTCCGGGCGGTTACACGCGCATCCTCAAGACCGGCCACCGCAAGGGTGACGGCGCCGAGATGGCGCGCATCGAGCTGGTCGAGGGCTAACCCATGGCAATCGCGAGACACCGCTGTTTCTCCTGCGGAAAAGGCGTCGCGTTCGGCAACAACGTTTCCCACGCGAACAACAAGACCCGTCGCACCTGGAAACCCAACCTTCAGGTCATGCGCACGCTGGTCGACGGCAAGATTGAAAAGGTGAAGGTCTGCACGCGCTGCATGAATTCCGGAAAGGTCAAGCGCGCGCCGCGTGGGCAAGCGGTTGCGTGACGTTCCCTCCGCGAACCACGCGCGAGCAATGAGGGGAGCTTTCGGGCTCCCCTTTTTTCTAACCTTCAGCGAACTCTGAACGATGCGGACTGCGCTGATCAGCGGAATTACCGGACAAGACGGATCCTATTTGGCCGAGCTCCTTCTGGCGAAGGGCTATCGCGTCGTCGGGATCGTGCGCCGCAGCTCGACCACGCCGTACGAGCGCATCGCGCACCTCGTGGATCGCGTCGAGCTCGTGTCCGCCGACCTGCTCGATCAGACGTCGCTCACCGACGCCGTGCACGAATGCCAGCCGGACGAGATCTACAACCTCGCTGCGCAAAGCTTCGTTCAGACATCGTGGACGCAGCCCGTGCTCACCGGAGAATTCACTGCTCTCGGCGTCACGCGCATTCTCGAGGCGATGAAAAAGGCGGCGCCCACGGCGCGCTTCTATCAGGCCAGCTCGAGCGAAATGTTCGGCAAAGTCGTCGAGAGCCCACAATGCGAAACGACGCCGTTCTATCCGCGGAGTCCGTACGGCGTGGCCAAGGTGTACGGGCATTGGATCACGGTCAACTACCGCGAGAGCTTCGGCCTCTACGCCGTATCAGGAATTCTGTTCAACCACGAGAGCCCGCGCCGCGGTCTCGAGTTCGTGACGCGCAAGGTCACGGACGCCGTCGCGCGCATCAAGCACGGTCACGCGAATCAACTATTGCTCGGCAACCTCGACGCGCGGCGCGACTGGGGATTCGCCGGCGACTTCGTGGACGCGATGTGGCGCATGCTGCAGCAGGACAAGCCGGACGACTACGTCGTTGGAACCGGACACACATGGTCGGTTCGCGAGTTGTGCGACGCCGCATTCGGCTACGCCGGGCTCGACTATCGCGAGTACGTCAAACAGGACCCAAAATTCTTCCGTCCGGCGGAAGTGGACCTGCTCGTCGCTGATCCCACGAAGGCACGGAAGGAACTCGGCTGGGAGCCGGCGACGACGTTCAAGCAGCTGATCGAGACGATGGTGGACGCCGACCTGGCACGACACGCATCCGCGCGCCCATGAGTCGCGTCCTGTTGACCGGAGGCGGCGGGTTTGTCGGTCAATGGCTGGCGCGGGCGCTTCTCGGTCGCGGCGACGAGCCAGTGCTCGCGGGTCTGGGCGGGATTGACGACGCGCCGTGGGTGCTGTCGTCCGACGAGCGCCGCGCCGTCCGCTGGATCTCCGTCGACGTTCGCGTCCAAGACCAAGTTGCCGCGATGGTTGATTTGGCGCAGCCCGACCTCGTGATTCACCTGGCAGCGATCGCCTTCCCGCCGCAAGGTGACGCCGATCCGGCGCTGACCTATGACGTCAACGTACTCGGCTGCGTCCGCCTGCTGGCAACCCTCGCGTCGCGGCGAAAAGCCGGCGTGCTTGATCCGGTGACGGTTGTCGTCGGAAGCGCCGTTCAGTACGGGACCTATCCGCCTGCGGCGATGCCGCTGACCGAGACCACCGAGCAGCGACCTCTGTCCGCGTACGCAGCGAGCAAAGCGGCCCAAGAAGTCGCGGCGCTCCAGGCGTACCGTGCGCACGGACTGCGCATCGTCTGCACACGCAGCTTCAATCATTCGGGCGCCGGTCACGGATCGGAGTACCTCCTTCCGTCGCTGGTGCGGCGCGTGAAGGCGCTCAAGCCCGGTGAGCCGCTCACACTCGGGAACGACGCGGTGCGCGACTACCTTCACGTCGCCGACGTCGCCGACGCGTACATCGCGCTCGCTGAGCGAGGAATTGCGGGCGAGGTATACAACGTGGCAAGCGGTGTCGGGCTCAGCGCGCGACAGCTTGCCGCCGACGTCTTGCTTCATGCTGGCGTCCACGCCGACATTTCGACCGAACCTTCGCTCGTTCGCCCGACAGACATTCCCATCCTCATCGGCTCACCCGCGAAGCTGATGCGGGACACCGGATGGATGCCCCGAAGGACTCACGCTCAAATCATCGACGACCTGCTTCATGCCGCGTAGGACTGATCTGCACCGCATTCTCGTGATCGGATCCGGCCCCATCATCATTGGCCAGGCCGCCGAGTTTGACTATTCCGGAACACAGGCGACGAAGGCGTTGAAGGAGGAGGGCTACGAGGTCATCCTGATCAACTCCAACCCGGCCACGATCATGACGGATCCCGAATTTGCGGATCGGACGTACATCGAACCGGTGACGCCGGAGTTCGTCGAGTTGATTCTCGAGCGCGAGCGTCCGGACGCAATTCTGCCGACGATGGGCGGACAGACGGCGCTCAACGTCGCGATGTCGCTATCGCAATCCGGCGTGCTCGAGAAGTACGGCGTCGAGTTGATCGGTGCGACCGCCGAAGCAATCGCGATCGCCGAGGACCGCCGGTTGTTCTCGGAAGCGATGCATCGGATTGGATTGGGAGTGGCTGCCGGCGGAATCGCTGAGACCTTCGACGAAGCGGAAGAGCTGCTCGACCTCGTCGGATTTCCGGCCATCATCCGGCCGTCATTCACGCTCGGCGGCACCGGCGGCGGCATTGCCTACAATCGCGACGAGTTCGAGGAAGTCGTTCGCCATGGACTCGATCAGTCCCCGACCACACAGGTGCTCATCGAGCGCAGCCTGATCGGGTGGAAGGAGTTCGAGCTCGAGGTGATGCGTGATCACGAAGACAATGTCGTGATCGTCTGCTCCATCGAGAACTTGGATCCGATGGGTGTGCACACCGGCGATTCGATCACCGTCGCGCCGGCGATGACGCTTACGGATCGCGAGTATCAGACCATGCGCGACGCGGCCGTGGCGATCATTCGCGAAGTCGGCGTCGATGCGGGCGGATGCAACATTCAGTTCGCGGTGAATCCGCGCGACGGCGAGATGCTCGTCATCGAGATGAACCCGCGTGTGTCGCGCTCGTCGGCGCTCGCGTCCAAGGCGACGGGATTTCCGATCGCGCGTATTGGCGCCAAGTTGGCCGTCGGACTTCGGCTCGACGAAATCGCCAACGACATCACGAAAACGACGCCGGCGTCGTTCGAGCCGGTGTTGGACTACGTAGTCGTGAAAGTGCCGCGCTTCGCGTTCGAGAAGTTTCCGTCGGCGAGTCCGTATCTCACGACGCAGATGAAATCCGTCGGCGAAGCGATGGCGATCGGACGGACGTTCAAGGAAGCGTTTCAGAAAGGGCTGCGCGCGTTGGAAATTGGTCGTCCGGGCTGGACGACGGCCGAACGTCCCATCGACGATCGCTTGCCCGACGAAAGTCTCGAGGCGCTCAAGGGCGCGCTTCGCCAACCGACGCCCGAGCGCATCTTCCAGGTAAAGCGCGCATTCGAGCGCGGACTCTCCGTCGACGAGATCTACGAGCTGACGGCGATCGACCCGTGGTTTCTGTCGCAATTGGCTGAGTTGATCGAAGCGGAACGCGAGTACGCGGCGCTCGACAGGGTTGGCGCGGACGATCTGCGCGACATGAAGCGGCTCGGATTCTCCGACCGGCAGCTCGGCACGCTGCGCGGAGAAAGTGAGACCGCGGTTCGCGCACAGCGATGGTCGCTCGGCGTTCGGCCGGCGTACAAGATGGTCGACACCTGCGCCGGTGAGTTTCCGTCGACGACGCCGTATCTGTACGGCAGCTATGACGACGAGAGCGAGGCGCCGCGATCGGGCAAGCGCTCGGTGATCATCCTCGGCAGCGGGCCGAATCGAATCGGGCAGGGCGTCGAGTTCGACTACTGTTGCGTGCGCGCGGTGATGGCGCTCCGGCAGCAGGGATTCGAAGCGATCATGATCAACTCGAATCCGGAAACGGTATCCACCGACTTCGACACGTCGGACAAGCTGTACTTCGAGCCGTTGACGCTCGAGGACGTATTAGAGATCGTTGATCGCGAGAAACCGGAGGGCGTCATCGTGCAGCTTGGCGGTCAGACGCCGCTCAAGCTCACGCGCCCGCTCGAAGCGGCGGGCGTGAAGATTCTTGGCACGTCGCCCGATTCGATCGACATGGCTGAAGATCGCCGGCGGTTCGAGAAGGTGGCGCGGGAGCTCGGTCTCCAGCAGCCGCCCAACGGCACGGCGACGAGCGTCGCCGAAGCGTTGGAGGCGGCCGAGCGAATTGGCTATCCTGTGCTCGTACGTCCGTCGTATGTGTTGGGCGGGCGCGCCATGCAGATCGTGTACGATCCGCCGTCGCTCGAGCACTACTTCGCCACGGCTGTGCGAGTGTCGGAAGATCGCCCGGTGCTCGTCGACCGCTTTCTCGAAGACGCGTTCGAGTGCGATGTCGACGCTATCTCCGACGGCAATCGCGTCGTGATCGGCGGCATCATGCAGCACATCGAGGACGCGGGCATTCACTCCGGCGACTCCGCGTGCGTGCTGCCGCCGTATCTCATTGGCTCGGCGGACATGCAGACGATTCGCGAGCAAACCGTCGCGCTCGCGAAGGCATTCAACGTCGTTGGCTTGATCAACGTTCAGTTCGCGATTCGCGGCGGTGTCGTCTACGTCCTCGAAGTGAACCCGCGAGCCAGTCGCACAATTCCCTTCGTGTCGAAAGCGATCGGCGTTCCGCTGGCGTCGCTGGCGGCGCGCGTGATGGTCGGCGAGACGCTCGACGACATCGGGTTCACGGAGGAGATCATTCCGCCGTACGTCTCGGTGAAGGAAGCGGTGTTTCCGTTCAACAAGTTCCCGGGGACCGATCCGGTGCTTGGGCCGGAGATGCGCTCGACGGGCGAGTGCATGGGGATTTCCGATTCGTTCGGATCGGCCTTTGCGAAATCGCAGCTCGCGGCGTCGAACGGATTGCCGCTCGAGGGCGTGGTCTTGATCACGGTGATCGATTCCGACAAAGCGACCGTCACTCCGATCGCTCGGCGCTTTCACGAAATGGGATTCAAGATCTTAGCGACGGATGGAACGGCGAAGTATTTGCGGGCACGGGGGGTTCCGGCGCAGCAGGTATTCAAGGTCTATGAAGGCCGGCCGAATTGTTTGGACGCGATCGTCAACCATGACGTGCAATTACTGATCAATACGCCGATGGGCAAACACGCGCAGGTGGACGACTACCTCTTGCGACAAGCCGCGATCGTGAACCGCGTCTCGTACACGACGACGATGTCCGCGGCGAGCGCGGCGTGCGATGCGATCCTCTCGCTGCGTTCGCGGAAGCCGACGGTGCGCTCGCTCCAGGAGTGGCAGTCGGATATTTCCGGCGCTCCGGTCGATCTTCGCCTCGCCTCGTCACGCGTGCCGGCATGAGCGATTCTGTATTCGTGCATGAGTCGGCGTATGTCGATGCAGGCGCGACCATCGGGGCAGGGACCAAAGTCTGGCATTTCTGCCACGTGATGCCGGGTGCGGTCATCGGCGAGCGATGCAGTCTCGGTCAGAACGTGGTCGTGATGAGCGGCACGCGCATGGGCACGAATTGTAAGATCCAGAACAACGTGTCCATCTACGAGGGAGTCGAGCTCGAGGACGACGTGTTTTGCGGCCCGTCGATGGTGTTCACGAACGTCATGAATCCTCGCAGCCACGTCTCGCGCAAAAACGAATATCGGAGAACACTGGTGAAGCGCGGTGTGTCGATCGGGGCCAATGCCACGATCGTCTGTGGCGTCACGCTCGGCGAATACGCGTTCGTCGGGGCCGGCGCGGTGATCACCAAAGACGTTCTCCCGTTCGCGTTGATGGCCGGCGTTCCGGCGCGCCGAATCGGCTGGATGTGCCGGTGCGGCGAGCGGCTCCCGGCGACGGGAGTCGGAACATGCGGCGCCTGTGGCACCGCCTATGCGCGCTCCGGTGACGGTATCGCCATCGAAACCGTCGACGTCGCCACGTGAGCTCGAGCGCACACACCTCATGAGCAATCGGTCATTTCGGATCGGCCTCGTCGGTTGTGGCCGCATCAGCAAGAACCACTTCGACGCGATCCGACGAGTCGATGGGCTGTCGCTCACGGGCGTGTCGGACATCGAGTTCGACCGGGCACAACGCGCGGCGGACGAGCAGGGAGTCCCGGCATATCGCACGATCGATGAGTTGCTGCATGCCGGCGACGTCGACGTCGTGACGATCTGCACGCCGTCGGGCCTGCACTCTGCGCACGGAACGATCGCGGCGCGCGCCGGCAAGCATGTCATCGCCGAAAAGCCCATGGCGATCTCGCTGGCGCAGGCCGACGCGCTCGTGAAGGCCTGTGACGACGCCGGTGTTCACCTCTTCGTCGTGAAGCAGAACCGGCTCAATCCGCCCATTCAGCTGCTCAAGCGCGCGGTGGACAAGGGGCGTTTCGGCCGGATTTACATGGCCAACGTCACGGTGCGGTGGCAGCGCCCACAGGAGTATTACGACGCCGAACCGTGGCGCGGCACGTGGGAGTTCGACGGTGGCGCCATCATGAATCAGGCGTCGCACTACGTCGATTTGATCCAATGGTTGGTGGGTCCCGTGGAGAGCGTGATGGCCAAGACCGCCACGCAAGCGCGCCGCATCGAAGCCGAGGACTCGGGAATTGGGATTCTGAAATTCCGGTCAGGCGGGCTCGGGGTCATCGAAGTCAGCGTGCTCACCTACCCGAAGAACCTCGAGGGCTCACTAACAATTCTTGGTGAGAAAGGTTCGGTCAAGATTGGGGGCACGGCGGTCAATCGTGTCGAACATTGGGTATTTGCCGACTATGATGACGACGACAAACTGATCGATTCCGCGAGCACGAACCCTCCAAACGTCTATGGCTACGGGCACGAGGGGTACTATCGCAACGTCCTCGCGGTGCTCCTGGGCAACGCCAAGCCCGAAACCGACGGCCGGGCGGGACGGAAATCCCTCGAACTGATTTTGGGGATGTACGAATCGGCCAAATCGGGCAGAGAAGTGCCTATTCCCCTCCGAACCCCGGCTTGAGCGTGAATTGAACGTGAATTGCACGTGAATTGACGCCACCTGGCGAGTCGGTGACCTTTCTAGGCTGGTGACGTCGGTTAGAGTCGCCAATTGTCCCCCGCACATCGGGGCTCACATTCCACGACACTGAGTATGTCTGTTCCTTTGCTGGACCTGCGCGCCCAGCACGCCACAATTCGTGATGAAGTCGTCGCCTCCATGATGGAGGTTGTCGATTCGCAGCTCTTTATCCTCGGCCGGCCGGTAGAACGGCTGGAAGAGGAGATCGCGGCGTTGTCGCATACCAAGTTTGCCATTGGCTGTGCCAATGGTACGGACGCCCTGCTGCTCGCTCTGCGCGCGCTGGATTGCGGTCGCGGCGACGAGGTCATTACGACGCCGTTCACCTTTTTCGCCACAGCCGGTACGATCCACAACGTCGGAGCCACTCCGGTCTTTGTGGACATCGATCCCTCGACGTTCAACATCCGGGCGGACGCGGCGGCGGCCGCGCGCACGTCGCGCACCAAGGCCTGCGTCCCGGTTGATCTCTTCGGTCAGATGGCACAGATCGAACAGGTGATGACGGAGCTTCCCGGGTTGCCGGTCATCGAAGACGCCGCGCAGACGATCGGCGCGCGGCGGTCGATTGACGGCGAATGGAGAATGGCCGGCGAAGTCGCGACGATTGGCACGTTTAGCTTTTTCCCATCAAAGAACCTCGGTGGGTATGGCGACGGGGGCATGATGGTGACGCAGGACGCCGCGCTTGCCGCACGACTCAAGCGTCTTCGCATGCACGGCGGCTCGAAGATGTATTTCCACGACGAAGTCGGCTTCAACAGCCGGCTCGACGCACTGCAAGCCGCCATCCTGAGCGCCAAGCTGGTCCATCTCAGCGCATGGAGCGCGAAGCGTCGCTCCAACGCCGCGTACTATACGGCCGCACTCGGCGACACTGCGGGACTCACCACGCCGATGGTCGAGCCGGCCAACGAGTCGATCTTCAACCAGTACACAGTCCGAACCGATCGACGTGACGAGCTTCAAAGTTTTCTCAAGGAACGCGGGATCGGCACCGCCATCTATTATCCGCTTCCGCTGCACCTCCAACCGTGTTTTGCATACCTCGGCTACAAAGCGGGCAGTTGTCCCGAGTCGGAACGTGCGGCCGCCGAGGTCCTGTCGTTGCCAATCTACCCTGAGCTCACGACGTCTCAGTTGGACGAGGTCATCGAGGGCGTACGAGGATTCTATGGCCGCTAAGGCTTCCATGAAGGACCAAGTGCTTCAACGGCTCCAGGACCGCACCGCCGTCATTGGCGTCATCGGACTGGGCTACGTCGGATTGCCGCTCGCCGTGGAATTCGGCAAAGCGGGCTTTCATGTCATCGGCTACGACGTCAGTGATCGCGTCGTAAAGCTCCTCATGGATGGGAACTCGCACATCCAGGACGTCCCCGCGTCCGACATTGCCGCGCTGGTGAAGAGCGGTCTGCTCGTGGCGACGACAGACGAGACGGCGCTGAGCAAGACGGACGCGATCTCGATCGCCGTCCCGACGCCGCTCTCCAAGACGCGCGATCCCGACATGAGCTATGTCATCTCCGCGGCGGAAGCGGCGACGCGACAGGCGCATCCAGGCATGCTCGTCGTTCTCGAAAGCACCACGTATCCGGGAACCACGCGCGAAGTCTTGCTGCCGTCGTTGACGGCACGCGGCTTCACGGTTGGCGAAGACGTGTTCGTCGCGTTCAGTCCCGAGCGTGTCGATCCCGGCAACCCGGTGTATCACACGAAGAACACGCCAAAGGTTGTCGGCGGAATTACGCCGGCATGTACTGAGTTGGCGACAGCACTTTACGGAAGTTGTATCGACACCACCGTTCCAGTGTCGTCGCCGGAAGCGGCGGAGCTCGTGAAGTTGCTCGAGAACACCTTCCGTTCCGTGAATATCGCGATGGTCAACGAGATGGCGATCGTCTGCGACAAGCTCAACGTGGATGTGTGGGAAGTCATCGACGCGGCAGCGACCAAGCCGTTCGGCTTCATGAAGTTCACGCCCGGACCTGGCATTGGCGGTCACTGCATTCCGCTCGATCCGCACTACCTCGCGTGGAAGATGCGCACGCTCAACTACAAGACGCGCTTCATCGATCTGGCGAGTGAAATCAACAGCCAGATGCCGGCGTACGTCGTGGCGAAAGTTGCCGAAGCATTGAACGCGGTGAAAAAGCCGGTCAACGGCAGCAAAATCCTCGTGCTCGGCGTCGCCTACAAGCGCGACATCGACGATGTGCGTGAAAGTCCCGCGCTCGACGTCATCCGTCTGCTCGAGGAAGACGGCGGCACGGTCACGTTCCATGATCCGTACATTCCGTCGATTCGCGAGGATGGACACATCCGCCATGGCGTCGATCTCACCATCGCCGCGCTCGCAGCGAGCGATGCGGTCGTGGTGGTCACCGATCACAAGTTGGTGGACTATCAAATGATCGTGGACAACGCATCTCTGGTTGTCGACAGCCGGAACGTGACGCGAGATCTGAAGAAGGGGAAAGCGAAAGTCGTGTCGCTGACCTCACCGCGCGCGACCGGGTCGGTCGCCTAATACGCTCGGATGCACATAACGGTCGTTGGCACAGGGTATGTCGGGCTTGTGGTGGGGGCGTGTCTTGCCGAGACGGGCAATCAGGTTGTCGGCGCAGACGTAGACGCGGCGAAGATCGGGCAGTTGACGCAAGGCGTCCTTCCGATCTTCGAACCCGGCCTCGACGAGCTTGTCGGGCGCAATCAAACAGCGCAGCGGTTGCGATTCACCACGGACGTCGCCGGCGCAATCGCGGCGAGTGAAGTGGTCTTCATCGCCGTCGGAACACCGCCCGACGAAGATGGGTCGGCCGATCTGTCGCACGTCCTCGCGGTTGCCGAGACGATCGGCCGAAACATGGCGCGCGAGCTCGTGGTCGTCACGAAGTCCACGGTTCCCGTGGGCACGGCCGCCAAGGTCGCCGAGTGCGTTGGTCGGTTTGCGCGCTTTCCGTTCCACGTCGTCAGCAATCCCGAATTCCTCAAAGAGGGAGACGCGGTCGACGACTTCATGAAACCGGATCGGGTCGTACTCGGCGTCGATACTGACCATGCGAGAACGGTGATGGCGGAGCTGTACGCGCCATTCGTGCGCACCGGGAAACCGATCATCTTCATGGATATTCCGTCCGCCGAGATGACGAAGTACGCGGCCAACGCGATGCTCGCCACGCGCATCAGTTTCATGAACGACGTGGCGAACCTCTGCGAGCGCGTGGGCGCGGACATCGACCTGGTTCGCAAGGGAATCGGATCGGACAGCAGAATTGGACCGGCGTTTCTCTTTCCCGGCCCGGGGTACGGCGGGTCGTGCTTCCCCAAAGACGTCAAAGCCCTCGTAAAGACCGCACGTGACAAGTCAAGCGGCCTCCGCATTCTGGAGGCGGTCGAAGCGGTCAACGAGGACCAGAAACACCGCTTGTTCGAGAAAGTGCGCGGCGCCGTGGGCCATCTCGCGGGAACCCGGATTGCCGTGTGGGGGTTGGCCTTCAAGCCCAACACGGACGATATGCGCGAAGCTCCTTCACTGACGTTGATCGACGAGCTGGTGGGCGCGGGAGCGACCGTCGTGGCGCACGATCCCGTGGCGATGGATGAAGCGCGGACGCGTCTGCCTGCCGCCGTGCAGTTCGCCCCGTCCGGGTACGAAGCTCTCACCGGAGCGGACGCGCTCGTCGTGGTCACGGATTGGAATGAGTATCGACATCCGGATTTCGCGCGGATCAAGCAGGCACTCCGGCGCCCGATCGTCGTGGATGGAAGAAACTTGTACTCGCTCCATCGTATGGCCGAATTAGGATTCACCTATCATTCGATCGGCCGACCGGCGATCGCTTGAGACTCTTTGGCCAACCAGGCTGGGTGCGACGGGACCGGCAAGCGGACCCTGCCCTCCGGAACCGGTTATCTTTACCGGCTCGCGTTCGAACCGATTGCTTTGTTCCGGGTAGAATCCCCGATATGCACCGTATCTCCTGGAGACTCGCTGCGGCGTTGCCGATATTGGCCGTTGTCGCGTGCCGGCCGGATTTTAAGCTGAAGGATCACACGACGAACGAGGCGCTCTACGCGGCCTCGTTCACCGAGTATCAGCACAACCGTTGGGACAACGCCATCAGCGGCTTCGAAAAGTTGACCACCGACCTCCCAGCGCGCGACACGCTGCTGCCGCGATCATATTGGTACTTGGCAACGGCGCACGAGCGGACCGGCGAGCATCTGCTGGCAGCGCAGAGCTTTGGCCGCCTCTTCGAGTCGTTTCAAGATGACTCGCTGGCCGACGACGCCGCGCTCGAGGCAGCGCGCTCGTACCGGAAGCTGTGGCGAAAGCCACAGCTCGACCCCGTCAACGGCGAGACAGCGATGGCGTCGTACAACACGCTGATCGGACTGTACCCGACATCGCCGCTCATTCCGCAGGCGCAGAAGGAAATTGCCGACCTCGAGGATTGGTTCGCGCAGAAAGACTACGACGCCGGGATGTACTACTTCAGGCGCAAAGCCTGGGACTCCGGCATCCTGTATTTCAAGGACGCCCTGACCAAATTCGCGACCACGCCCACTGCTCGAAGGGCGGCGCTTCGGTTGGTCGAATCGTACAAATCCATCAAGTACCGCGAGGACGCCGCGGAACTGTGCGCACAACTGACCCAACGGTACGCTGACGACCGCGAAGTGCGTAACATCTGCGCCGGCGTGAGCGTTATGACGGCAGCCAAACCGGATTCCGTTCCAGCCGCGAAGAAGGATTCCGTCACGCCCCCAAAGACCAAGCCTCCGCTCTGATCGATGCGGATCGGGCTCCTCGGGGGCAGCTTCGATCCTCCCCACACTGGCCACCTCCTCGCCGCCAGCGACGCCTTCGACACGTTGGAACTCGACCGCCTCGTCTTCGTTCCTGCGGCCATCCAACCGCTGAAAGCACACGTGGTTGTCGCCACAACATCGCAACGCCTCGAGATGGTGAAACGCCTCGTGAGCGGCGACCCGCGTTTCGAGGTCAGTTCGATCGAAATTGACCGGGGCGGTTTATCTTACACTGTTGATACGCTGGCGGCTATGTCCGCGGAATGGCCTGCCGCCGAGCTGTTTTGGCTCGTGGGAGCAGACGTGCCGCGGACATTTCCAAAATGGCGGGAACCGGAGCGAATCGTTCAACTCGCAACGGTCGTAGTACTCCAACGAACTGGTGAGGCCCCCGACCTGTCGGCAATGCCGGGAGCGCCTCGCCTGTTGGCCACGCGCCGGATCGACATCTCCTCGACGGAGATTCGCCAGCGCGTGCGAGAAGGAAAATCGATTCGAGGTTTCGTGCCGGACTCCGTCGCCGAATTCATCGCGGCGGACCGACTGTACCGTTAGAGGACTGCATGCTCAAGCGAGTCATTAGCGCCGTCATCGGATCGCGACACGATCGCGAACGAAAGAAAATTCAGCCCATCGTCGACGCGATCAACGAACAGTACGCTCGTTTGAAGTCGGTCTCTGACGAAAAGCTTCGCGCACAAACGGCCAAGTTTCGCGACATCCTGCGCGAGCGCACGGGTGAGCTGGAAGCCAAGGTTGCCGATCTCAAAGAACGCAAACGGTCAGCCGCCGACGTCGTCGAGCGCGATCGCATCGACGCCGAATTGAGCGGCACCGACGGGCGCGGTGGCGCCGAGGGCGAGCTGCGCACCTTGGTCGCCGAGGTGCTCGACGAGATCCTGCCCGAGGCATTCGCAACGGTTCGCGAAGGCGCGCGACGCCTCATCGGGACAACGGTCTCTGTCACGGGACGCGATCTGCAGTGGGACATGATCCCATACGACGTCCAGTTGATGGGCGGCATCCAACTGCACTTCGGCAAGATCGCTGAAATGGCAACCGGCGAAGGCAAGACGCTCGTCGCGACGCTGCCGCTGTATCTCAATGCGCTGCCGGGAAAAGGCGCGCACCTCGTCACGGTCAACTCGTATCTCGCCCGCCGCGACTCGCAGTGGATGGGACATCTCTACACGTACCTCGGCCTCACCGTCTCCTGTCTCGACGACACGGAGCCGGGGACGTTCGAACGTCGCGAAGCGTATCACGCCGACATCACGTACGGCACGAACAACGAGTTCGGCTTTGACTATCTTCGCGACAACATGGTCGTGTCGCTCGACCAGCGCGTGCAGCGTCCGCACACGTTCGCGATCGTCGATGAAGTCGACTCCGTGCTCATCGACGAAGCGCGGACGCCGCTCATCATCTCGGGCCCGGTGGGGAACGAGAACGACGCGATGTACTTCGATCACAACGCCGCCGTCGCGCGCCTGGTGCGCCGTCAAACGGAGCTCGTCAACACGCTCGTTGCCAACGCCGAGCGCGAGCTCGAAGCGGGCGACACCCAGGCCGCGGCGTTGCTGCTCTACAAGGCGCAACTCGGGCATCCGAAGAATCGCCGCTTGATGAAGGTGATGCAGGAGCCGGGCACGAAACAGCTCGCGCAGAAAATGGAGCTGGAGCATATCTCCGACCGGCGGCTCCCGGCGAACAAGCAGAGTTATCGCGATCTCGAAGAAGACCTGCTGTTCGTGCTCGACGAGAAGGGCCATTCAGTCCATCTCACGGATCAGGGCGTGGATTTCATGTCGCCCAACGAGCACGAAGCGTTCATGCTTCCTGATCTGTCACAGGAAGTGCATCGGCTCGACCATGATCACGATCTGACACCGGAAGAGAAGATCGAGCTGAAGCGAGCGCTCGAGATCGACTACGCGTCGAAGGCCGAGCGGCTCAACATCGTGCACCAGCTGTTGCGGGCGCATGCGCTGTATGAGCGCGACGTGAATTACGTCGTCCAAGAAGGCGAAGTCCTGATCGTCGACGAATTCACGGGCCGCACGATGCCGGGCCGCCGGTGGTCCGAAGGATTGCATCAGGCCGTCGAAGCCAAGGAAGGCGTTCGCGTCAAGGGCGAGACGCAGACGATGGCGACGATCACGATTCAGAACTACTTCCGCATGTACGACAAACTGGCCGGCATGACCGGTACGGCAGAAACGGAAGAGAGCGAGTTTTTCCAGATCTATAAACTCGAAGTCGCGGTCATTCCGACGAATCGTCCGATGGTCCGCGAGGACCGTCACGATCTCGTCTACAAGACGCGCCGCGAGAAGTACAACGCCATCGTCGAAGAGACGCGCCGTCTCCACGACCTCGGCTACCCGGTCCTGATCGGTACCACGAGCGTCGAAGCGTCGGAAACGCTGGCCAAGATGTTCAGCCGCGGCGGACTGACGCACAACGTTCTCAACGCCAAATACCATCAGCGCGAGGCGGAGATCGTGGCGGGCGCCGGCCAGCCGGGCGCGATCACAATCGCCACGAACATGGCCGGCCGCGGAACCGACATCAAACTCGGCGCCGGCGTTGTCGATCCAAAAGCGTCCACGGTGAAAGATCCGGACGGCAAGGAAATCAACATCATGGAAATCGGGGGGCTACACATCCTCGGTTCCGAGCGCCACGAATCACGGCGAATCGATCGCCAGTTGCGCGGTCGTGCCGGCCGTCAGGGCGATCCCGGCGCGTCGCAGTTTTTCCTCTCGCTCGAAGATGACCTCATGCGTCTCTTCGGGTCAGAGCGAATCGCCAGTCTCATGGATCGACTTGGCGCGCAGGAAGGCGAGGTGCTGACGCACCCGCTGATCACGCGGTCGATCGAAGGCGCGCAGAAGCGCGTCGAGCTTCAGAACTTCCAAGCTCGCAAGCGCCTGCTCGACTACGACGATGTGATGAACCAGCAGCGCGAGGTCATCTACTCGCTGCGCAGTTTCGCACTCGAGGGCGGAGAAGAGCTCAAGGGCGAAGCGCTCAAGATGATCGACAAGGCGATCACGCATCGGGTGGAAACCACCCTGGCGGAGTACGACGACGCCGCGGAATGGGATTTCGATCTGCTGCGTCAAGACTTGCTCATGCACTATCTGTTGCCGGTGCCGGAGTACGAAGCGCCCGATCTTCGACCGACCGAAGAAGGCGCGGCGACGAGCGTTGCCGTCGACGCAGCGCGAAAGGCATTCTGGGCCAAGCTCGAGAGTCTCGACACCGTGCGCGACGAAGCCGGTCAGCCGTACGGAGACCGACTGCTCTCGCTCGTGATGCTCAACGTGCTGGATGAGAAGTGGAAAGATCATCTCTATGATCTCGACCAGCTCCGGAACGCCATCCACTATCGGTCGTGGGGACAGAAGGACCCGCTCGTCGAGTACAAGCACGAAGCGTACACGATGTTCGTGGACTTGATGAACGACATCTACAACACGTTCAGCGAGCGCTTCCTCAAGGTCCAGCTCATTCTCGAGCCGCCGACAGCGCCGCCTGCGCCGCAACGCATCGAAAAGCCAACCAAGCAGTTCAACGCGATGGGGATTCTCGAGGACATTCCGTCCGAGAGCAATGCGTCGCAACCGACCGGCACCGATGCAGCAGTCGACATTGGCCCGGCGGAAACGCCGTCGCCGAAGCCCGTCACTGCGCGGAAAGATCCATTGATTGTTGGAGCCGGGCGGCCGCGGACGTTAAGCAGCGGGAATACGCCGCCGGCCAACATCGATTGGTCGACGGTCGGTCGCAACGATACCTGTCCCTGCGGATCGGGGAAGAAATTCAAGAAGTGTCACGGCGCGTCGCTCTGATAGCCGATCAGAACTGGAAGTAAATGAAGGGGCTGAGGTGGACGGGTGTGAAGAGAAAAATCATCAACAGCACCCCCGTCAACACGAACGCCGAAATGAATCCGACGCGGCGAAAGAGCACATAGCGTCCGCCGAGCGGATACGCGCCGATCTGGAAGAGGCGCGGAACGCGCGTCGGTTGCCGAGCAACGACGCCGATCGCATGCGCAATCGCGACGGCCGGCGCGGCCATGAAGAGCGGCCAGTAGGACCATGCCGCACCGCTGTGGAACCCCGCCGGGCCCGAGCAGCGGATCTCGTGTTCGCGAATGAAGCACGGACTTTGATTCAGCGAAAATCCTTACTCAACCCGCTTTGGCTCAACTCGATTCGGGCTGATCGACCAGCCAAACAGCTCTTGTTGCGCGTCCGCTGTCACGACAACATGCGTGTCCAAAAGCTCGCGCAGAACTCGACCGGATTCCAGTCGATTCGCCTCGGAGAGCCTCATTCCGGCGGCCAATCCGCGATTGTCCCTGATGAGAGTCCTCACGGCGTACGCAGCAACATTATCTTGCCCCGTTGCCACCTGGCGAAGGAAGGTGAGCGCTCTCGGCCGGTCTGGCGTACTGAGCATCTGGTACATAACCGCCACCCGAATCTGACCGTCCGGGCTCTGCTCGAACACTCCGACGAGGCGCTCAAATGCACCAGGATACGGTACGTCGTCACCGCCGTACCCCACGGCGCCTGCGGCACCCAATTGTAGCATTGCCCGGTACTTTGCATTGTAACGTCCGGTATCGGCCGGCTGAACTGGCCCGATAGCTCGCTGGAGGAGACTGTCAGCAATCTCGTCACGAGCCGACCGAGAAAGCCCCGCTCTGCGCCGCATCGCACTGACTGTGGAACCGAGTTCAAGACGTGCACCGGCGCGGGCCATGATCGAGACCGCCGACGAGTCGGGAGTGTGCGATGTTGGCCGAGTCTGCGACTGAGCGGCGCTTGCCAGGATCGCAAGAAGAAGGAAATGTTTCATGTACACCTCGCTGTATCGATGCCGTTGCCAAATGTGAGCGTATCGTTGAGATAGCGCGACTGAGCAGGACGGTAAATCCAGAGTGGATAAGTGTGGCCAGGAAAACTCGCGGTCGAGTCGATAACCGAACTCCGATCCAGAATCATCTTATTGAACTTGTACAAGCCGTTCGTTTGCGTAAACACGTTGTTCCAGGCCGTCAACGAATCTTTTCCGACTGTCCGCTCTATCGGTGCGAAGGCATTTGCCGTTGTCAGGGAATCAAACTCGAAAACAGCGAGTGTCGCATGGCACTTCTCGTGTCTCCAACTATCCGAATTCCAAGTGGTAAAGCTGCCGTTGCTGTAGCATCCGGGAAACGCCGTCGCCGAAGCCCGTCACTGCGCGGAAAGATCCATTGATTGTTGGAGCCGGGCGGCCGCGGACATTAAGCAGCGGAAATACGCCGCCGGCCAACATCGACTGGTCGACGGTCGGTCGCAACGATACTTGTCCGTGCGGATCGGGGAAAAAATTCAAGAAGTGTCATGGAGCGAACTTGTAGCATGGCGTCTGATCCGCGCCCGTTCCGTTCGCATCAGAACTGGAAGTAGATGAACGGGCTGCGGTGCAACGGAATGAACAGGTAGAGCATCAGCAGCCAGACGGTGAGGACGAACGCGCTGACGAAGACCGGGCGGGTCACGGTCGCGTAGGCCGGCGGCGCCGTGTGCGCGCCGTGAGCGGTGTGCCCCGTTTGTGTTGGCGCGCTACCCGCGCCGGAGTTTTTGCTGTGGTGCGCCATACCGATCGCGTGCGCGAACGCGAGCAGCGCCGCGAATATGTACACTGGTGCGTAGCTCCACGCGATCCCGCCCGGCGCGAGCCCGGCGAGCTTGCGGAAGATGACCGCGGCCGTCGCGAGATCCGGCGAACGAAACAGGACCCAGCCCAGGCAGACAAAGACGTATGTCGTCGCCCAGGCAATGGGCGTCGTGATGACGGACGCCGATCTCGGCGTGGCACGCGGCCCACGGACCTCGGTCCAGATCTTGTGAGCCGCCAAACCGAGGCCGTGCCACAGGCCCCAGAGAACGAACGTCCAGCTCGCCCCGTGCCACAGCCCGCCGAGCAGCATCGTGATGAGAAGATTCACATACGTCCGCGAGCGGCCGCGCCGGTTGCCGCCCAGCGGAATGTAGAGATAGTCGCGCAGCCACTGTGACAATGTGATGTGCCACCGCCGCCAGAACTCCGCGATCGACCGCGCGACATAGGGCATGTCGAAGTTCATTGGAAGGTCGAACCCGATCATGCGCGCGATACCCACCGCCATGTCGGAGTAGCCGGAGAAGTCGCAGTAGATCTGAATGGAGTAGGCGACGACCGCGCTCGCCACGGCGCCCGGAGAAAACGCATTCGGCGCGGCGAACACGGCGTCGACGTATGAGCTCAGCCGGTCGGCAATGAGGAGTTTTTTCGTCACACCGACCAGGACGATCCGAGCGCCCGACGTAATGCGGTGCCACTGCAGGCGGATTGGCCGGTCCATCTGCGGCAGGAAAACGGACGCACGCACGATCGGGCCGGCGACGAGCTCCGGAAAGAACGAGACGAACATCGCATACCGCCACCAGCTGCGGGACGCCGGCAGTTGGCGGCGGTAGACGTCGATCGTGTAGCTCATCGTCTTGAACGTGAAGAACGAGATTCCCACGGGCAGCACGACGTCGAGCGGGACCGTGCGCACCTGGAGCAGCGCAGCGACCGTATCGATGAAGAAATTCGCATACTTGAAGTAGACAAGTATGCCGAGGTTCGTGATGAGACTGAGGAGCAACCAACGTCGCCGACTCGTGTCGTCCGTCGCCGCTTCCATCCGAATGGCGCAGGCGTAGTCGACGAGACTGGGAATTGCGAGAACGACGAGAAACGACGGCGTCCCGGCACCGTAAAACACGACGTTCGCGATCAACAGCAGAACAAGTCGCGTGCCGGAGGTCGGCATCAACGCAAGCCCGACGATCACCGCTGCAAAGAATGCGACGAACTCAAACGAGACAAAAGACATCGAAATTCTCTACTGCAGCATCGCCCAGATGGCATCGCCTGCGATGGCGTGGCCAGCCGCGTTCAAGTGTCCGTTGCCTGGCGTCGTGTTGAAGAAGCCGCGCGCGATCACGCCGCGGGCGCGTGCCGCGAGCATCTCCTCACGTGTCGACGCGCACCGCAATCGCACTTCGCGGCACGCAGCGAGAACGCTCCGTTCGATCGATGTCGCCGAGTCGTCGTCCGTGAGCCGCACCTCGGCGAGATACAGCAGCGAGAGGCGATCGCCGAAGGCCGCCGACAGCGCGTGGACGACGGCGCTCGGAAGCATGCGAAGCTGAGCCGAGTCGGGCACCACAGTTGCCGGCTCGTCGTCCATGGCCGGTCCGGCCATCGCGGTGAGGCGCGCGCTCCTCGATGCCCGTGCCGAAAACTCCCACGTGCGCTGGCGCAGCGCTGAGGCGAGCGCCGACGTGCCTGCACCGGGCGCCGACGAATCGTCCCGACCGGAGTGGGCCACCTCGAGTACGCCAGCCGCGGTCACACGCAGGCGAGGGGTCGCATTCCACAACGCGTTCCCATCGAGGTCGTTGTCCGACAGGACGATGACCACGGCGGATGGGTCCCAGCGTTGTAGAATCGCCCGTGAATTGATCAGATAGCGCGAGGGCGATGCTCCCAACCAACCATATTGCCGGACGTTGAGCCGGACGCCCCCGGCGCGGGCGTCCCGCTCGAGACGCGCGCCCATCGTCTCGTTATCGGCGACGGCCCGAGCAACCACGTAAGAATCGCCGAGTAGGACGATCATGGGGGCGCCGGCGATCGGCGCGTCGCCGGTCAGCCGCGCTCCGCCATGACTAAAACTGGCGACGGAGACACCCTCGTCGTACTGCCTGATCGCGTGGCCCGGCTGGCCCATCGAGTCGGCTTCGACGCGAGGCGACGGCGGACCGTCCGCCGTGGTGAACGGCCGAAGTCCAATTTCGACTGCGAACCCTGCGGCGGCGACTCCGAGGCAGCCGAGGAGTAGCGCCCGAAGCGTGTGATCACCGTGAAACGTGGACATCGTGGACCATGGAGAAACCGTGTGCACCTTCCCGACCTGGGTCGCCTGCGCCGTGATGACGAATAGGCTCCAGCCACGGCAACGTATCTTTCGATAGATTCGGCGTTTGCGTAGCAGCCGGCGTCGTTCGGCGTGTAACGAACGCGGGCGGGGTTCGCGCGGCCGCACGCAAGGCGAGATGAGGCGCAATACTTCGATGCCGCTCCTTCGGCTCGACGAACGCACGCTTCCGGGATTCCAATCTGGAGCGTGCGCATGTCTAGTCAGGAACCGGCAAAAGCGTTAACTATTCGAGAGTTGCCCCGGTCTGAGCGGCCGCGGGAACGTCTGATCGACTTCGGCGCAACCGCGCTGAGCAGTGCCGAATTGCTGGCGATCCTCCTCGGGTCAGGTGGATCAGGACGGACGGCCCTGCATGTGGGACAGTCCGTTCTCGCCGAGGCCGGCGGGGCACTGCGATGGATTGCTCGCCAACCTGTGGCCGCGCTCACGGCAGTTCCAGGCGTGGGAATGGCTCGTGCGGTAACCATCCATGCGTCGCTCGAATTGGGGCGGCGGATGGCTGTCGAGGGACGTCGCGACGGAAGCCCGGTGCGGTCGCCGCGGGATGTCGTCGAGTATTTCGCCCCTCGAATGGAAGACCTGCCAGTCGAAGAATTCCACGTCGCCGTTCTCGACGCGCAGCATCGGTTGGAGCGCGACATCACCGTCACCCGCGGGATTCTCAATTCGTCCCTCGTGCATCCGCGCGAGGTCTTTCGCGAGGCCATCGCCGAACGTGCCGCGGCGGTGATTCTCGTCCACAATCATCCGAGCGGCGATCCGTCGCCGTCCGCGGATGACCGAACGGTCACGGAGCAACTCGTCGCGGCAGGACGACTGCTCGACATTCCCGTCCATGATCACATCATCATTGGACGGGGCAGGTACACGAGCTTCGCGGAGGCGGGACTGTTGTGACGGCGTCGGCGGTCGTGCGCGAATTCATTCCAGGCTGGCGAGAGAACGAGCTTCCGGTTCACGAGAAGCTCGATCGCGAGTTGCTGTTGCGCGCCTATACCTACAGCGAGGCCGCGCACCGGGGACAAGTTCGTAATTCCGGCGATCCATACATCACGCATTCGGTCGAGGTCGCGAAGATCCTCGCCGACCTGCAGCTGGACTCGATCACCGTCGCCAGCGGCCTGCTCCACGACGTCATCGAAGACACCAAGATCTCGCTGGCGGACGTCCAGGCCGAATTCGGCATGGACATCGCGGCCATCGTCGACGGCCTTACGAAGATCGCCAAGCTGCCGACCGGCGGTTCGACGCAGGAGCGGCAGGTCGAGAGTTATCGCAAGCTCTTGCTGTCGATCGCCAAGGACGCGCGCGTCATCATCGTCAAGTTGGCAGACCGCCTGCACAACATGCGGACGCTCGACTGGCTCCCGCCGGAACGCCGCAAACGCATCGCGCAGGAGACGCGCGACCTCTACGCGCCGCTTGCCCACCGCTTCGGCATGGCTCGGCTCCGCTGGGAGCTCGAAGATCTGTCGTTTAAACATCTCGAACCAGACGAGTATAAATCGCTGGCGAAGAAGGTCGCGCAGAAGCGCGGCGAGCGCGAGGCACTCATTCAGCAAATGGCGGATCCGCTGACGCTGCGCTTGGCGCAGGCCGGCATTCAGAACGTCGACGTCTCCGGCCGGCCCAAGCACCTGTGGTCGATTTACAAGAAGATGAAGCAACGCGAGAAGCCCTATGAGGATATTTATGATCTCCTCGCCATTCGCGTGCTCGTGAATTCCGTCCCCGACTGCTATCACGCGCTCGGCATCATCCACGACGGATGGACGCCGGTGCAGGAACGCATCAAGGACTACATCGCGCAACCGAAGTCGAACGGGTACCAGTCGCTGCACACGACGGTGTTCGGTCCCGGGCGGCAGTTGTACGAAGTGCAGATTCGAACGCGCGACATGCATCGCACGGCGGACTTCGGCATCGCCGCGCATTGGCGATATAAAGAGGACGCGAAGAGCGACGAGCTCGATCGGCATCTGTCCTGGTTCCGGCAGATTCTCGAGTTGCAGATGGACGCCAAGACGCCCGACGAATTCCTCGAGTTCCTCAAGCTCGACTTGTATCAAGACGAGATCTTCGTCTTCACACCGACCGGCGACGTCCATCAGCTGCCCAAGGGCGCGACGCCGCTCGACTTCGCCTTTGCCGTCCACACCGAGATTGGACTCCATTGCGCCGGGTCCCGCGTCAATGGCCGCATCGCGCCGCTCTCACGCCCTCTCCGCAACTCAGAGACGGTCGAGATCATTACATCGACCACGGCGAAACCGACGCGCGATTGGCTCGCGCATGTGCGGACGGGACGCGCGCGCCACAAAATTCGGCAAGTTCTCAAACGCGAAGCTCAGACCTCGGCCGAGAAGCTCGGACAGGAAATTCTTGACCGCGAGATCAAGCGTCGTCGTCTGCCAAAACCGGACGACGACCAGCTCGACGACGTTGCGAAGGCCATCGGCCTCCTCGATGCGACGCATTTGCTTGCGTCGATCGGTCAGGGCGACGTCAACGTCACCCTCGCGCTCAAGCATCTGCATCCGGAGTCGCCGGAGGGCGAAGCGCCGAAGCCGAACGTCTTTGAGCGTTTCGTCGATCGCGTGCGCGGCTCGAAGGGCGTGCGCATCCAGGGCGTCGACGGGCTCATGGTGCGATACGCGCAGTGCTGCCAACCCGTGCCGGGCGATCCGGTCGTCGGTTATGTGACGCGCGGACGCGGCGTGAGCATTCATCGCGCGGATTGTCCGAACCTGCTGCTCCTCGTACATGAACCGGAGCGGCGGCTCGAGATCGATTGGCAAGAGGCGCAGGGCGAGCGGTTCGTCGTTCGTCTGCAACTGGAGGGCAACGATCGTCGTGGTCTCTACGCTGACGTCGCCGCCGCGGTGAGCTCGACGGGGACCGACATCAAGAGCATGGATCTCCGCAGCACCGACGGTCGCACGAACGGCTCATTGCTCGTCGAGGTGGAGAATCTCGCGCACCTCGAAAAGATCATGCGCGCGACGCGGAAGGTGAAAGGCGTGACCGACGTTGCCCGACGCGAGCGCTTGACGACGGATTGACGTCACGCTCAGCCGCCTGAGACGCCGGCAGGTGTCACTCGTCCATTGCGTGATGAGCTTTCCACCCCCTCTCTGCGAGCATCCGCCGGAGACGATCGTGCGCGAGTCCTATCGCGCCGTCTGCGGCACCTGTGGGTCCTACTGGGATCTCGAGTCGTGCGCGACCGAGGTGGCGTACGACGCCTCCTACCCCGAGATGCGCGGTCATTTCGATCCGCGAGTGGGGGCGATGAAGGTTCGCACCCTGCGGCACTGGCTCGACAAGGCCGGCGTCGATCTCGCCGGCAAGGTGGTCTGCGAAGTCGGGTTCGGCGGCGGCACCTGTCTCGAGTTTCTCGGTGAGCGCGCGAAGCGAGTCATCGGGCTCGAAGCCAATGCGTCGGCGATCGAACGCGTCCAGCAGGGAGGATCGAAAGCCGAGCTCCTGCTGGTCGATCAGCTCCCGCCCGCACTCGCCGAACTGGTGGATATCTGGATCTTCCAGGACAGCTTCGAGCATATCCCCGATCCCGCGGCGTTTCTGGCGTGGATGCAGCACAACAGCGCGCCGTCATCCGAGATTCTGATGGTGTTGCCTCGCGCCGACTCGCTGTCTCGCCGACTGCTCGGCCGGTTGTGGCCGCACAAGCTTCCCGACCATCGATTTCAATGGTCGCGTGCAGGGCTCGTCGGTTTCATGGCGCGCCGTGGCTTCGAGCTTCGCGCCGACTTCTTCGCGCTGAAATACGTCTCGCCCCAGATGCTGATCGCGCACGCGCTGCATCACGCCGCAGTGCCGCCCGCTGCACGAAAGTGGCTCGGCGGGGCGGCGTTTTCCTTTCCGTTCAACTTCGGCGAGATGGCACTAGTCTTTCGGCGCGCCGGCGCGGGGTGACACCGGCACCGCGGCCGTGTCCGGCGTCGAGTGGCGGAGACGCCAGATGGCGTAGAATGGCGTATCGATGATCTTGTCGCCGTCTTGCGCGACCTGCGCGACGAGCTCGGAGTCGCGGCGGGCGATGAACGCGTCGAGCTCGGGACGATACCGTCGCGGATTTCCCCACGGCCCCCACAGCCCGGCGCGCCCGAGAATGTAGTAATAGCCCTTGTCGTACAGCTCGTCCGTAAGATGTTTGTGCTGGACGAAGATCGCGCCTGTTGGGGGGGCGAATCTCGGCAGCGCCGGATCCGAGTAAGTCTTGAGCGCTCCGGCGAAATAGTTCGGCCGAAATAGGATCAGCGCGATCGTGTTCTTGTGCATGTAGTAGCGATATGCCGCGTCGAACACATGGTTCGAGAGGATCTGCTGACCGGGCTGGCTCACGGAATCGAGCTGCGTCTTCAGCGACGCGATGACGTCGCGGTCGAAGAAGGCCTTTTTGAAGTTCGCGTCCTCGTCGAGTGAATTCGCCGCGAGCGCGATAAACAGGACGACACCGATTCCTTTCACGAGCGCGCGGCGCTGGCCGACGAGCCCGACGACGAGGGCCGCCGAGGCGATCGCATAGAAGGGAAGCACCAGCACCGTCGGGTAGTACTGTCCGATCCAGAGCTCGCGGAACAGCACCAGAAACGGCAGGGCCGCCAACAACACGAACACGGGGTTCGCGAGCGCCCACCCCGTCGCCGGAAACAATTGCGGATATCGCCGCCGGATCAGGGGCGCCGACGCCCAGAATATCGTGACGGGAAACAGCAGCAGCGTGAAGCATCGTTCGACCCGGCCGACGAGCGTTGGCCACAGTCCAGCGCCGTAGTCAAGTTTCACGGTCTGGCTGGTAGCGCGCTCTGTCGCCTGGAACTTCAGGTCCTGAATGAACGCGTGCACGCCGCCAAGCGCCCATGCATTGGTCGTCCACTTCAAAAGCGCGGCGGCGATAGTGCAGGCGGCGAGCGCGCTGAGCACGCGAATCAACGGCAGGCGAATAGCGCGATAGTGATCGAATGCGATGAACGCGATCAACATCGGCGCGAAGAACCAATAGTCGTACGACGCCAGCACAGTCATGAAGAGGAACGCGCCCGAGGCCGCGAGCCATCGCCGTCGTGACTCGCGCAAATACCGAACGAGGAAGTACATGCTGCCGAAGCCGAAAAACGCGCCGTACGGAAGATGGTGCAGATAGTCTGCGTGCTGAATCCAGAGCGGATTGATGACCCACAACGCGATCGCCAGCTGCGCCGTCGGCCGACCCCAATACGCGCACACTAACGGGTAAATGAAGAAGAGCGAAGCAAACGAGAAGGCGAGCGCGACGAACCGGAACTGCACGATGTCCGAGAGCCCGAACACCGTCCGCAACACGCCGTTCATCACGTCGGGCAGCTGGGGATAGTGCGTGTATATCATCGCTTTGTCCTGCGGCGTCACCAGCTCCAAGTCCAACACGACGGGCGTCAAATGGAGTTTCCAGAAGCCATAACGCGCGAAGTTCCGGCCGGCGGTCATGGCGTTGTAGTCCGACGCGGAGTCGCCCCAGTTCAGCCGCGGCGGGTCGAACGCGTGGATGACGCAATAGACTAAGACCCCCGCGATGCAGGCGAATCCGATGTACCGCGCTATGAGGGCAAAGACTCGCTTCATCGACCGCGGTCTCGGCCGCGCGACGGTGGAAAGTCCATCGGCGTCCAGCGGTCGGGCGCGGTGACGGGCGTTGAGAATAACCCTTGAATGCAGCGATTGTCGCCACGGCAGGGCGGCTCCTCGCTCGTGTGCACGCAGGGCGAGCACGCGATCTTGCGATAGTGCACCGTCTCGTCGACCTCCCAGTTCTTTCGCAGCAGCGTGTCCGGATTCGTCGGACCCCAGTATGAGAGGCAGTGCAGGCCGGCCAGTCGCGCAAGATGTAACAGGCTCGAATCAATGCCCCAGAACTCCGGCGCGTCGCAGAGCTTAGCGACCGACTGCTTGAGCGTCAGCTCGCCGCAGTGGTTCGTGAACGTCAAATGCGGATGATCCCCGCGAAGCTCGGCGATG
>Ga0193753_10000565_pt1 | contig 36030 bp, 35 predicted proteins | sample H1c2metaG_FD_144925 | JGI IMG/M metagenome (GOLD analysis project Ga0193753, IMG submission 144925) | Soil microbial communities from a riparian zone of the East river system, Colorado, United States - H1c2 | ecosystem: Environmental > Terrestrial > Soil > Riparian zone | place: USA: East...
AAACAGCGATTTGCGAATTTGAAACGAGGCAGATTGATAAAGCCTTACAAATTCGAACTTCATGGGCTGAACCAGAGAGTCGGTAGTTGTTTCTACACCAGCGAGGTTAAACTGATAGTCAAGTGCGCCGCCCTGAGGCGAGTTCGTGCCTAAACCGTAGGTAGATTGAGAAAAAATTAGATATCGCCAGTCGCCGCTAAAAAAAATCTTATTGTTCTTCGTATAAACATTATTCTTAAGTAAGAATAGGACTTGACTTTTTGTGGTGACTTGCGCGCTTCCGGAAAGCAAAGAATACAACGTTTCCGTCCCAGGCCTTTTAAAGCCATATTGTCCACCTACTCCAATCATAAAACCAGTCGCGGGATTAGACCCTATGATGGGGAGAAGCAACAGTGATCCCTTACTATTATCCTTGACTTTTACCGGCTTGCCCAAAGCCGTCCTTAGTACATCACCTACATCCGTTTGGACACATGTTGTGTCAACGGCGTGAGATAACGAATCCTGGCCAAAGATAAAGCATGGAATGGCCATACCCGATAAGAACACAAACAGTACTTTTCTTAAAAAAGATGTACTTGTCTTCAGCAATTTATCGGAACGTAGGCACTGCATAAGGGGTTTTTTCGTCCATAGCATCCTGAGATACTACCTCGGCGTATAGTTCCAAAGTTAGTTATAAGGGTTTTGTAATGCAGTTTACCGCAAAGGCGCTAAGAACGCAAAGGACCGCGAAGATCTTTGCGCTACTTTGCGAACCTTTGCGTCCTTGCGGTGAAGAACTTAATCCACCGGCACCCAGATGATCGCGTCGGCGATAACTTTTCCGTCGGCATCTCTGGACGTCACCTCAGCGTAACTTTGTTTACCGGCCGGTAGTTCATAGGTACCCAAAGGCACCCACTCTCCTGAGGTCTGACCCTCCACACGAACATCCGCCTCACGTATGACCACATCTTTTTTCACTTTACCGTCATATACCGCAACCGTTGTTTTTGACGACGCGCCGTCGGATTTGGGAAAATAGATGTATGACGCATACTTGCCTTTCTTCGGAATGGCAGGTGTGAATCGCACGAAAGCTTCCGCACCTCCGGGTTGACCAATAAAATATGACGGACCGTATCCTCCCTTCTTTTCGACAGCCCACGGACCCGTCTTTGTGACACTCTCTGCGTCATCGTTGTCCACAAGTATATCGAACACGCGGCCATCCGCAAGCGGATTACTCTTAAGGTGTTGTTGCAGCTTAGCGACATCGACGTGATGGACATCCGTATTAGCATCGATGGCCATCACCGCGGCCGTTGCGGATGACTGTGCTAGCACCATGAATACCGGTTCCATGCGAATGGAACCATATCCTATGTGTGTCGCCGATAAACATACGGGCACAAAGATATTGTTCACCTCCGTCGCTTTTGGAATCAGAGACCTATACGAAATAGGATAAGGTCCGAATCCACCAACCTCAACATTGCCCTCATTTTTGACTTGTCCGTTTATCACTATACGTTGCGTATTGTGTGAATCCATTGTATACGCGGCCATACCCACACCATCTTTTACCAATTCCTTCCCCTCACAGTTGGCCTGGGACATCACGTAACTTCCCACCAGTCTTCGCGCTTCACGTATGTATAACTGTGGCGACCAATTTCCGTTGTTTACGTACTCATCCTTTGGATATCCCCACGTAAGCATTTCATCTCTTAGTTTCTTTGGAACGCTTGGGTCGTGCCCATAGAAATAAAGAAGTCCTTTCGTGTAACGTTCATGCTGAAGAATGATCTCCTTCCTTTGCGCATAGCTCCCTTCGGGATACTGATAGTTTATCCCGATCATATCGGTTGAAAATCCACCACGGTTATTGATATCCGTCTTCTTGTTGGGCATGTGACTAACGGTCATATAATCATTCAAAGCGCGCTTCTCTGGGAGAGCATCAAATAATCGAAGCAGCAATTCGTAACGGCTGGAGTCATAATCTTCAGGACGTGTGATAGCAACCTGGTTCTGCGGATCGGAGGAGAGGCAGATCCTGAAGTTGTAGGTTTGTACCTTCTTATCACCAGTGCCGGCCGGTAATAATTTTCCGTTAGTGATTCCCCATAGCAATCCACTTTCAGGCTTACCGGGAATCTTGTAGGGATCGATGCCATCAGGAAACTGGTGCCCGGTCATCAACTGCACACCATTGATCGTCTCACCGTATTGCTTATTATCTTCGCGACCAACAAAGTATGAAACGCCTGCTTTCGCCATCAGATCACCTTCGTATCCGCAATCGATAAACATCTTTGCACGCACGACGACGTCGGACGATGCATCGGGTTTGTTTGAGTTCTCCAATACAACTTCAGTAATGCGATTATTGGCTGTCTTCACAGTCTTCAATCGCATTTCGAATAAGACGTTGAATCCCCCACGCTTGACGTAGTCATTGAAAATACCTTCTGCAACTTTAGGCTCAAATATCCATTGCTCAAACTTTCCATAGTGACTACCCACGCGTCGGTAGAATTCGCGGGCAAGTCCGGTGATGGCATATTTGTTACCAATGTCCGTGTACCCAAGCCCACCCGAGCTCATGCCTCCAAGATTTCTTCCCGGTTCTATCAGGATGGCTTTCTTACCTAGCTTTTGTGCCGTGTATGCTGCGATCACACCTGCCGATGTGCCGCCGTACACGCATACGTCTATCTCAATGATTTTCTGGGCAATGGTGTTGAATGAAATGAGGAGGGAAAGAATGATACTTCTGAGTATGAGCATGTTTTAATTTACAAAAAAATCTAAATACCGTTCACCGCAAAGGCGCAAAGACGCTAAGAAACCTCGAGCTGGCGCAAGTCTTCCTTGATGAACTTTTGAACGTACGCTCTATCCGGGTGACTTGTGCCTACGATGTTGCAGTCTTCAGACTGCCGAGTGACCCGACTAAGTCTGAAGACTTAGTGCATGAAAGGCACAAGTCTACCGCCACATGCACAGGTCTGATCGTTTATCGAGGAAGACTTGCGCCAGAGCTTGGCTTGCTCCAGCGCTGCGGCCAGCGCCCCGTTGTCCGTACTGTACCTTTGCTGTTTGTCTAAGTTTTCAGTGGAGATGTTCTATAAATACTGATCTTTATGGAGATGAAGACTTTAGCAGACAACGCCACCCCATCGCATACAACCAATCGCCTCCGTGTAGGTCTCCACATCCTGTTCTGGATTTGCTACCTGGTTTATGAAGCATTGATCTGGGGAATGGTCGATGGAGAATACATTCAGCGGCTTGCGTTTTCATCGGTGGAGCTACCGGTGAAGGTCATCGCTACGTATCTCACGTTGCACTACCTCATCGACAAACTGCTATTGCCGAGAAAGTACACGCTATTCATCGTCTCGCTAACATTATCCATGATTGCATTCGGAATAGTTTTACGGATACTGGATTACTATACAGTCTATCCCACCTTTTATCCGGCTGGACTTCATTTACCTGTATTTTATTTCCCAAAGATCCTTATTTCGATTTTTTCGATTTATTCGGTCGTTGCCATCGTTGCTTCTTATCACCTGGGTAAACACTGGCATGATCATCAGCTCGCAGCACAACGGCTGCAGAAAGAGCAACTTGAATCAGAACTCAAGCTGTTGAAATCGCAGATCAATCCACATTTTCTTTTTAACACACTGAATAATCTATACGTACTCGCACTCAATCAATCAAACCGCACGCCGGAAACGATACACAAGCTTTCGGAATTGATGAGCTATATGCTGTATGACAGCAACCAGCCGGAAGTCTCTTTGAAGAAGGAGTTGTACTACATCGAAAATTATATTGCGCTGGAAAAGCTTCGGTACGAAGCCCGGCTCGATATCAGTTTGAATGTATATACTGACATCGAGGGTATCATGATCGCGCCGTTGATGATCCTTCCATTCGTTGAAAATTGCTTCAAGCATGGCGTAAGCAAGCAAATAGATCATTCCTGGATACGCATCGATATTTCATCAAACGACAGCACACTTGTCGTGAAGGTTGAGAACAACAAGAATGCAGAGGCTATGAAAACCATGAAGCCTGTCTCAGGGATTGGCTTGCAGAATGTCCGGAAACGGCTTGCTTTGATCTATCCTGAACGTCACCAACTCGACATCCTGGATGAGGAAGAATCTTATCTGGTTGTGTTAAGACTGGAGATCATCAACAAAATGTCTACTCCGAAACCTGTTGATCGACTTAAACATTTTTCAGTATGAAATGCCTGATCATTGATGATGAGCCTTTAGCCCGTGAATTGATGGAGTCATATGTAAAACGTATGGACAAGCTCACACTGGTTAAGAGCTGCAATAATGCGCTTGAGGCTTTTCCCATCCTTCATCAGAAACAGATCGACCTCATCTTCCTTGATATCCAAATGCCGCAGCTCACCGGCATTGACTTGATCAAATCTTTAAAAGACAAACCTAAAGTAATACTAACAACAGCCTATCGAGAGTATGCCGCAGAGGCTTTCGACCTGGAAGTGATCGACTATCTTGTCAAGCCAATAACGTTCGAAAGATTTCTCCGCGCTGTTGGAAAGGTATATCCATCGACGACGACAGATGAAACTATAGATCCGGCCGTCAAGTCATTTCAGGACGCATACATTTACCTTCGCGAGAACAGGGAGATGGTAAAGGTATTTCTGAAAGATATCATCTACATCGAAAGTCTTCGCGACTATGTAAGGGTGAAGACCGCGACGAACCAGATCGTAACCTATCAAAAGATTAGTTTCCTGGAACAAAAGCTTCCTGAAAATGAATTTGTGCGAATCCATCGTTCCTTCATCGTTGCCGTCGACAAGGTTTCTTCCTTCACATTCAACAGCGTAAAGACAGGAGATATTGAAATACCCTTGGGGCGAAACTACAAGCAACAGGCGTTAAAGGTTCTGAACAGGAATAATGCGCTGAAGGCGAGTGAAAAGTGAATAGTGCCCCCTGAATAGTGTGCGTTGTATCCACGTGTCACCTCACCCCGGCCCTCTCCTGAAGGCGAGGGTGACTGTCGCGATGGTGTTATGCACTGGTCAATCGTTTCTCTGTTAGTATATTTTTATTAGTCCCATTCGTTCGACGAGAGTAATCGCTTGCATCATTCAACTATTAGCTCGCTTGTTAAAGTTCAGTCACCCTTCTACTTCAGGAGAAGGGCCGGGGATGAGGTGACACGCGGCAATGCTGATAACCCAGGAACAATGAGTGTGCAATCACACCTCCGAAAATTGAATCACCACCTTTATGTCATCTGGTTTTCTATTCAGCGCGGTCATAAAATTCTCAGGTTTTTCGCGCCTGGTGATAAGCTTGGACAACCATTTTCGATCTGCGTACGCCAACATCTGGGCTGCCTTGTACCAATGCCTCTTGTTCGCATTAACACTGCCGACGATCACATTATTTCTCAATACCGCAGCAGCCGCAACGGCGCCTGTACCTGACTTTGTAACTGAGCCTCCATGGCCGATACCTGTGAGACATATGATCCCATTGGCGCCGATCTTTTCGATGCAGTCGGATACCAGTTGACCGACACCAGTGCATTCAATGATTGCGTCTGGCTCAAAAGGAACATTAGCCATAGAGCCGGCGTGATATGTTGCGCCGAGCTCACGTATGAGATCAGGCTTCACGCCGGTTTCAACTTTGTCGAGTACGTGCACCTCAAAGCCCATAAGCTTGACACTAAGTGCAGCGAGTAGACCAATAGGTCCCGCACCCGTAACTAAAACCGTGCGGGGTTCCCAGAAAGACCGACGACCGATCATGGCAATTTGTTCTATTGCTTTGGAAATCACAGACGCTGGTTCTAACAGAACGCCCAGGATACCTAAGGTGGAATCAACCTTAATGGCGTACTCCGGTTCGATCCTCCAGCGCTCTGACATAAACCCGTGAATCTCCTTGATGCCGCGTTCAGTATAGAGACCGTTGCGACACATGTCCCATTCGCCTACGGCGCAATTTGGACACGGCACAGGGTCAGGACGTCGAACAATACCGACCACCAGATCACCTTTTTTCAAGCCGCTAGAGAGTCCAGGATCAATCACACGTCCCAAGGACTCGTGGCCCAATATGAGTTGTTGTTTTCCCGGAGGAGACCAACCGTATTTTCCCTCTACAATCTCAACATCAGTTCCGCATACGCCGACGGCAATTGCTTCCACGAGGACAGATCCTTCGTGCTCCTCTGGTTCCGGCATGTCCATATATTTTGCTGTACCCGGTTTTTTTGGTTCGACTGTGATGGCTTTCATAGGAAGGTGTTCGTTGTTGAATATCGTTTATCAGTATACGGAAAAAATATTTTAAGAAGGTCATCCGTTATCTGAAGGCCCATGTCGAAGCAGCGTCACCCGCCTCGGGGACGCTGCTTGATCGGAGGTAGTCATGTTCGGCCCCTTCAAAAACTGACGTCCATAAAATAACGCAGTGTCCCCGAGACGGGTGACACTGCTGAGACATCAAAACTGACGTCCATAAAATAACGCAGTGTCCCCGAGACGGGTGACACTGCTGAGACATCGAAATAACGCAGTGTCCCCGAGACGGGTGACACTGCTGGGACGTCACGCTCAGGATGACGGGCCAGAAAAAGAGCGTCCGCCCGAGCGTCTTGCGAAGGTGGGCACTTTTCACTATTCACTATTCACTCTCAAACACATGGTATCCCCATGGCGCCAAATCCAGGTACAACCCTTCTGATAACAGTTCATTCCCGTCGCGGTGATAAACGGTGTCGCTCATCTGGTCTTTGAATTGTATCGATTTATTTTCGAATTGGGAGAAGGGCATGTTGACATAGCACTGACTGTAGTGATCAGCATAATTTATGCAAACTACTGCCAGTTCTCCTTTGGTTGTCTTCCACGCAAAAGCAACAAAACTGTCGAATGACTCATTCCCATCCCACGCCTTACCACATTTCAACAATTGCCATTGACCTGAGCGAAACACATCCTTTTTAACGACGGCTAACAGCTTTGTATAAAACTTTCCGATGGTTGCGTTTGCGGGTTCAACAGGACCTCGAATTAAATGTGGCGATATCCGCTTTGTTCTTCCCTCAAACTGGCCCTGATGAAAAAATCTTAAGCCTGGTGAAAGAAATGTTATCACTGCAGCGGCCTCGTGGCGTTGTTGTTCTAACGTTGACGCTATGCGCGGCTCGTCGTGGTTTTCGAGGAAACGCGCCAGCTTGTCCTGATAGTCCGGCCCGGCATAAAAATGTTCCCGAATTGATTTGACTTCTCCTTCACGGAGTCTGTCGTATAATCGTTTGTCGTATGCGTAATCAAAACCCTGTTGTTGAAGGGTCCATTCCATATCCCAATACACTTCCGCCATGAACACAAAACCAGGATTCTTTTCACGTACAGCTTTGATTGCTTCAGGCCAAAAAGGGTGCGCCGGTTTACCCCATGTGTTGCCAAAGATCTCTGGCAGTATAAGCATGGCCATATCACATCTCACACCGTCACATTGACCGGCTATGCGGATAAGCTCTTTCTTCATCAACTCAACCAGTGCGGGATTAGCATAATCCAGTTGGTAGGTATCTGGCCAGCCGGCAAAGTACGGGTCGCGTCCGTAGGCAAGTATGACATCACCGCCGTGTTTTACCAGCGTATAATTCTGTGGATGTTTTTCAAGCTCGCTCGCGGTTCCACGGATAAATGCTTCAGGATGATCCCGTACCCATCGATGATCAGGACCCATGTGATTGGGCACAAAATCGAGCATCAGTTTAATGCCACGCTTTTTTAGTTTCTGACGGAGGCGCTTCAAAGCATCGTCACCACCAAGCGATGGGTGAACCTTATAATCAGCGATGGCGAACCCTGATCCGCCAATATCGTCTTCACAAAGATCAGGCAGTGTCTCTTCAAATTCGCGGCGGAAATCTGCATTATCACAGGAAACACTGCGACCCAATGGACCCGTGCACCATACACTCAACAACCACACCCAGTCAAAACCCAACTGAGCTATTTCATCCAGGGCACTTTCCGGAATGTCATCGAGGTTGGCTTTGCGTCCGAGATCCCTGGACAATTCGGTAAGCCAGACGCGTATATTAATTTGATAGAGGGAGGGATACATACTAAGAGTGAAACCCTCCCTTCTTTCCCTCCCTAAGCACCTTATTAGAATCTAACGTCCCGTAGAGTTCTATGATCTTCGCGATAACGCCGGTCCATCCGGTTTGATGACTTGCGCCGAGGCCTGCGCCATTGTCGCCGTGGAAATACTCGTAGAATAAAATGTTATCGCGCCAGTGTGGATCGGTCTGGAATTTTTCAGTACCACCATATACCGGTCGTCTTCCATTCTCGTCGCGGGTGAAGATCCTTGTCAGTCTGTTGGCGAGCTCCCTGCTCACCTCAAAGAGGTTCATCATCTTACCTGAACCTGTAGGGCATTCGATTTTGAAGTTGTCGCCGTGATAGAGATAGTATTGCTGAAGAGCACGAATGATAAGTGTATTGATGGGCATCCATACCGGACCACGCCAGTTAGAATTTCCCCCGAACATTCCTGTATCCGATTCAGCCGGTAAATAATCGACGCGATGCTCCTGTCCGTCGACATGCAAGACGTAAGGATTTTGCTCGTGGAATTTTGAGATTGAGCGTATGCCATACGGTCCGAAGAATTCATTCTCGTCAAGCATTTTTGTGAGTATCCTACGGAGGCGTTCAGGATTGATCAACGCTAGAATGCCCCGGTCATCAACACCAAGGTTGCCCGGTCCGGTGGGATGTATCGTTTCCTTCAGTCCTGGCATTCGACGTAGTCGTTCCATTATCGAGGCCGTTGCAAGTGGTACCTTTTCCCGCTGTTCCTTTTCAATTACAGTTGTGGCGCACAATGGAAGCAACCCCACCAGAGAGCGCACTTTGAGTCTGGTCGCACTACCGTCGGGCATCCGTAGCAGGTCGTAATAAAAACCATCTTCTTCGTCCCACATCCCGTCGGGACCAGGTCGGTTCATTGCTGATGCTATGTAGGCGAAATGTTCTACGAACTTAAAGACGGTATCCTCATAGATAGGATCATTTGCGGCGAGCTCAATAGCAAGTTCAAGCATGTTCTGACTAAACAACGCCATCCAGGCTGTACCGTCTGCTTGTTCAAGATGACCACCTGTTGGCAATGGTGCGCTACGGTCGAAGACGCCGATATTATCAAGGCCGAGGAAGCCTCCCTCGAAGAGGTTTTTTCCAAATCGATCTTTACGGTTTATCCACCAGGTGAAATTCAGCACGAGCTTATTAAATGTGAACTTGAGAAAGTCCAGATCCATTTTACCGGTAAGCGCCAACTCCGCGCGGTAAAGAAACAGCGTCGCAAAGGCGTGGACGGGAGGGTTTACATCGCTAAAGTTCCACTCGTACGCAGGCATCTGACCGTTAGGATGAATGTAGCGCGTGCGTAACATGAGCTTCATCTGATCCTTGGCGAAATCAGGATCAACGATCATGATAGGCAATGTGTGAAATGCGAGGTCCCACGCCGCATACCAGGGATATTCCCATTTGTCGGGCATAGACACAATGTCTTCGTTTAACATATGATACCACTCAGAGTTTCGCGCATTGTGATAGCCTGTATGGAGTGGGTTGGAATTGTGCTCACCAAGCCAACTGTTGCCGTCGAAGAAAAAATACTGCTTGCTCCAGAGCATGCCCGCGATTGCCTGACGCATAACGTTCCCTGCATCGTCGCTAACGCTTTTCGGTATGACAGATTTATAAAACTCATCGGCCTCGCGTATTCTTTCTGAAAAGATATCGTCGAATTCCTTTCCAAACGCTTTGCCCTTTGGCTTCTGAGCGTTGCTGGTTAGCCGCACGCGTATCTCTTTCGTTTGACGGGCTCCAATCGATAGTTTGTAGTGTGCCGCTACCTTCGTCCCTTGGTTGTCGGGATTCACAGCGTATTGCTTATTGTTTACAACGTAATCGTTAATACCATCTTTGACATAAGGATCTTCGTTCGCCTGTCCGGGAAAAAGTCGCTCGTGATTTGTTTCATTCTCCGTGAAAAGCAAGGGAACACTGCCTTCACACGAAAATGTATATTCACCGAGCTTTGGATGAGACGCCGATACGGTGCTTACATTGGACTGTGTAGCAGCTTTTCGGAGCGTAGGTTTTCTATCTGCCCTATTGGCTTCATTGATCCAGCGCGACCAATCATTGCGAAACCATAGTGTGGGAAGCAAATGCAGCTCTGCTGTTTCGGGTCCGCGGTTGACGGCGGATATCTTGACGAGGATATCTTCGGGACCAGCCTTAGCGTATTCAATGAAGACGTCGAAATACCGGTCATCATTGAACACACCTGTATCGAGCAACTCGTACTCCATATCACGTCGCGTGCGTTGACCATTCGTTCTAATCAGATCCCCATATGGATACTCAGCCTGCGGATACTTGTACAGGCATTTCATGTATGAGTGTGTCGGCGTGTTGTCAACGTAGAAGTAGTATTCTTTTACATCTTCACCATGATTACCCTGGCTATTGGTCAGTCCGAAGTATCGCTCTTTGAGAATGGCGTCTTTGCCGTTCCATAGTGCGAGCGAGAAACACATTCGCTGTTTGTCATCCGAAATGCCAGCAATGCCATCCTCACCCCAGCGATAAGCGCGTGAGCGCGCGTGATCATGCGTGAAGAAGTTCCATGCGTCTCCGTTTTCACTGTAATCTTCCCGGACTGTTCCCCATTGCCGTTCGCTTAAATAGGGACCCCATTTTTTCCATTGAAGCTTATTTTCGCGGGCTTCATTCAGTCTTGTCTTTTCCATTGCGGAGAATCTCAGAATATAAGGAGGTGTGTGTATACATTATAGATCTTTTTTGCTTTATAATCTATTTTTTAAACATTTTTGATACCGTCATCCTGAGCGTCTTCGTCAATGATAAATGCCTATGCGCTATTGGAGGTTGATGGCGTTCAGAAAACACTGCCAGCGGCCGCCGAAGGACCTCTCGGATGCGGGCTCGTGCGTTATTGGTGCGTGCGACTGGCCAAGGGGTCCCTCGGCGTGACGATGTGAAGTGCTTTAAGCGTGCGTAGGTATCATGGAATGTAAATCGTTTTAACCGTTTCAGTGCGCGCTCTGGATGACGGTGTTAAAGAGAGGAGCGCGGCCCAAAATCTCTGCCGTTTTGTATCTTGATGTCATATCTCTAGCGTTAGTGTAATGGCATTTGTTCGCAAGATCTTTCTAATAGTTTTTTTCATGATATGCTTTCATGATTCGCTTCGGGCGCAATCGCCTACCCAGCAACTGTGGTTCGAATATATGCTGAACTATCCCTTTGCCAAGTCATTTAACCTGGAGAATGCTTTCGTATACAGCACGCTTTTAACTTCTCCCCGATGGTACTCATTAGAATATACACCAACGGTTGAGTACGCACTCAACGCTCACTTTGACATCTTATCGGCCACAACATTTTCTTATACATACCAAACAGAAGATTACAATTCCTTTGAGATCCGACCTATGGTGGGCACCAAAATACACGTCACACCAAACCGGCGGATCCTGATCCGTCTATTGTTACGGGTGGAGTTACGCAATATTAAAAACCTGGATACGGAAGAATGGCAAACCACAGTCAGGCCAAGGGCTCGGATAGAATCCCTTATCCCGATCAATAAGAAGTCTTTTTCGGAAGACAACCTATGGTATGGTATTGCCGACGCCGAATGGTTTTTTACTATTGACGACGTCGATGAACGTTTCGCCAATCGTTTCAGGATGCGCTTCGGAATGGGCTATCGTCTGAGCTACACGTCGCGCTTTGAATTCCTTTATACAGCCCAGAGGTCCAAGAATACCATCGACGATAGTTATAGTACCACGGACAACATCTGGAGACTGCGGTATAAGCACTATCTCCGAAAAAACAAACCAACGAAAGCTTCCGGGACAGGAAACTGAGAAATTAAGTTCACTTAACCGTATAGCCTTTTCCTTCGAGGCAGACTGTGAAAGCTTTTTTGAAACTGTCGGTCATCGCAGCGTTGGCGTTTGCAGCCGCTTGATTGTTGGCCTGCTGTTCTTGTGCATCGCCCACCTTTTTAGCGCGCCTTCCTGCCAATCCTCCAACAACAGCACCAATGGCTGCGCCTTTGCCGGCATCACCTGCAATTGCGCCGATCGCGACGCCTGCGGCAGCTCCCTTAGCCGCACCTACAACGGCCGTGCCATCAGGAGAAGTGTCGACTTTCTTGGCCTCCACTTTTGTTGGGTTAAGGGGGTCTACGCCCGACTGTTCAACAGCCCATTTGTAACAATCAGAATCGTCTTTTTCCTGTACGGCAGTCGTTTGTTTTTTTGCCGGGAACACATAGATACCGAGGCTCTTTGCCATTGTGGTCGTCGGTGCGGCTGTTTGTGCGTAGCTGATGGTAGATATAAGAAGCAGACATCCTGCAAATATTTTTTTCATATCGTTGTGTTTTTTAATCATGATTGAAGTATCCAGGTTACTTATTGCGCTGGTACAAAGTCGTAGCCCAGCTGCCTTAGCACATCCGCTTCATTATAAAACGTACGGCTTAGGGTGATCTTTCCGTTTTCGATGCGATAGATCGCATTCATATTCAGGTTGACAGGACCTCGTCCATCCTTATAAGTTATTTTAAGGCTGGCCCAGTCAGAAACGAAGTTGCCGGGATGCGGTCCCTCTTTAACTTCTGCTGCGATGTTGACGGTACGCTTATACTCGATCTTCTCGTACAGGGTCTCCACATTTTCTTTCCAGTTAGCAATAGCCTGTTCCTTGTTTGTGGAGTCAGTGAACGATGGACCATACCCGACATAATTGTCTGCCAGGAGCTCGGTCATTGTCTGCGTGTCTTTGGTTTCCACAGCCTTAATGTATCTTTCAATGACGGCTATGTTTTCCTTTTCAATTTTTTGGTGATCACCTGTGGCTGAGCAGGCTGCCAGCACAATGCTGATGCCCACAAGATTCAATAATACTTTCATTGTTGCGCTTTAGTTATTTTGAGGATGCTTGTTTAAATAATAGCCAGGAAGGTACGCTTCGAGGCTTTGAATGGTTGATAAATGAACGATTTTCGGGTATCTGATCCTACTACTATGTCGCTCTATATATTTCACAGCCCGAAACGGTACTGTAATCCCGCAAGGAGCTGAGTTCTGCTGCTAAGAAACCCTACTTCGCTTCTAAAGATAAAGTGCTTGTTAAGTTGGTACTGCGCGCCAACCACGAAATTCCAGAGGTTGGTTTGCTTTTTATCCAGGCTATACTGCACGGTGCCGGCTGCCAGGTTATCTGCGGCTACTGCCGCGCCACTAAGAAATTTTCCGGCAGCTTCCAGTGCCCGGTTTGCCGTTTCATACTTTGCCTTGTTGACCGGGTTGTTCTGTTCAAGCTGACTGAGATCATTCCACCAGGTATCAACGTTAGCCTGCGCTTCACTAACCTTCACGATCCCACTTTGAATCTTTGACCCAAAATTTGACGTATCGAAAAGGTCACTGATTGCCAACGAACCCGTTGTGCCAGAGTTTATCTTTACCCGGAATCCTCCAACCCAGACGGCAACGGCCTGTTCATTTTTCAACCGGAATGATTTTCCCAGGCGCGGTCCAAACACAAAGGAAAACGCCGGCTTTTCCAACGCAGCGATATCTGTCCAGGCCGCATTCATATCAAGGGCGATAAATCCACCGCCTACCCCTACCGTTGGTGTCATTCCAAACCCCAGGGTTGTCCCCTCAAAATTGGCCTTGGTGGTGGCTGTGAAGACCTCTGACCAGGCATCGGTAGCGTCGGGTACCCAAATGCCAAAGTCAATCGCTGTTGAGGAATTGGATTTGGCAAAGATTCCATAAACATTTAAGAAGGGAAGCAACCACACATCTGGTCTGAAGTTCACGGCATTCGTTGTTGAGGTTGCCTGGTTGAACCTGACAATCTCATCGAGATTATACTGCGGGCCATTATTAAAGCCAACCTCCAGATTGTTAATGGTAAGATCTGATTCCTGCCACAGGTAATTGATGTTTAGTCCTGCGGAGTACGGAAGATCATAACCACGCTTTGTCGCCTTCGCTCCCCAAATGGGTAACACATAGGGATAGTCAGCAGATTTAATACTGTCCTCCAGGGCGATGTGCTTTTTGCCGACGACCTTGTCGGAATAGACCTGAGCATGTGATGCAGTTGTCACCAAAGTGAGCCAAATGAGCAAGTGTATCTTCATTTCTCAGGGATCAAATCTCATAGACTTAACGGAACCTTATGATTCGTTCTTTAGCAAATGATTTATGCTTGCTTATTTACTCAGATTATTTGCCGGCGGGAGGATACTTCGTAAATATCTGCTTGACCGCCGAATTGATATTTTGCTCTCTTTTTTCCGCTGACGCATTGGGATCAAGTGTACCGACTGCTCTGCCCTGCCAAACCAATTGCTTCTTAGAAGCATCGATCATGTCGACAAATAGTGTTCCTTCGGTATAATTCTCAACGTTGATCGTAGTGGTTGAAAAACCACCACCCCAACGATACCCATATCCGGCGCCGTAACCATTATTCGTGGCTGTAGCCGTTTGCTTTTGTTGCGCCTTGAGTTTAAGATCGATCCAGACATCGGATTGGTCGGCTTTTGTAAAGCCCTTTGCGGCTAATTCAGAATCGACCGCGTCCATGATCCTCTTTTTGTTGATATCATCCACCGGCAATTGTGACGCTTCCGGAGCATAACTGTAGGTTTTATAAGACTTAAAGTTTGCGTCGCGATCAAAATCGCTGGACACCCGAACAGTGCTGCAGGAAATGAAAATGCCGACTGCTGCGAGGAATACGAAAAACTTTTTCATGGGATATTAGGTTGAGGGTCTATTAATATGATTTCTGTAAAAACCGTTTTAACAAATCCCTCTCCTTCAGGACCTTCAGGAGAGGGATGATTATTTATTTCAATGACATCAATTTAAGCTAATGACGTTGCGCCAACCCTCCATTCATTTTTCTTTTTTTAGATAATCAACCCGCGTCACAATTTTTTAAAGACAAAACCAAACGTTAAAGCGAAGTAACTCTGTGCATCAAGATCACCAGCTTCAAAGCCGTAGTAGTACTTGCCAGTGACGGCCAAGCTCATACCCGGACTGGCGTCTACCATCACACCAACCTCTGGCCTCAACGCAAAATTCCAGGCATCCTGCTCGAGGGTGTACTGACCCATGTCCGTATTTCGCAATGAATACATGGTACCAATTCCTAAACCTACGAAGGGATTTACCTTTTCGCCGGGCTGCAAATAATAGTCAACCGCGAACAGCAAGGGAAACTGGTTATTATAACGCCACTGCTTGCCGGAGTAAGACAAATTTCCAATGGTGTAGACCTCTGACGATTTGGCTTCGTAAAACGCATTCCATCCGATTTCAAAGCCGACACCGATATTAGGCTGCACTAATTTTCTAAAATCGATCGTGATTCCCCGAAAGCTTGGTTTGCTGATAAAATCACCGAGATCGCCCGTACCAAACCCCATTGAGTATTGCACGTTTGTTAGTGTCTGCGCGAAAGCGCCTGAGGCGGCTACAGACATTAAGAGTATAAAGAATATTTTTTTCATGGCAGAGTTGGCTTAGTTTGTTTTCAGATAAGGCGACTGCATAAATGCCTGATCAATACCCTTATTCACACGTGAAGCATTGTACGAATTCGTCAAGATTCCGTTGAGTGCACCGGTCCACTGAGCGATTGGGTTACCATTAGCACCAACAACCTTTGGGTCGATGAGGGCCATGAGCAAGGTACCGGTTGAATACGACGAAACGTATCCTGGGTAATATCCCCAATACGGATAGTAGGCACCATACCACCAGGACCAATAGTCGTACCAGTAGACGATCGTTGTGGTATCCCACGAAGCAGGAGTCAATAACAGATCAGGGTCTTCATCAATCTCTACTTTTTGCCAACCCATTGCAAGCATATTTTTGTCAATCTCAGCAAGGATCAAAGTGGCGGTTGCATCTGGTATAAACTCGGGAGCATCACCTTCCTGAAGGTTGCCTGTGATCTTTACGATGTTCTCAGGCATTGCATAAGTAGTCTTCGCTTTAAAGTCATATCCATCCCTGAAATACGTTAATACCACGTCCAGGTCTTCTGTTGCCTCCGGCCCTTGGGGATAACATCCCAGCAGGAGACTGCTCATCGTTACGATAACGACAGCTAATCTGCTTCTCATTTTCATTCTCATTTAATTAAGGGTTGATCTTCTTCTGAATTGATTGTGCAACTAAAGAAATACCCGTTCATTCGGAACAGGTCACTTTTCAGCTAGTTCTTACTTCTTTTCTAATTCACCAATGAGCGGAATGCTCTCCATGATCTGCACACGGATCTTGCTGAGGATATAGCCCTCGAGCTGATACCATTGAGCTGCCGGTTTGCTACCAGCACCTTTTTTGATTTTCGTGTAATATGTTGACATCAGCTTCTCATTGTCGCCCGCCAAACTGATCATCTCCTTGATGATTCCATCAGTGGTTGCATCGTCCAATGTTGCATAGCTGTTGGCGTACTTGTTCAGGAGTTCTATTCGCTTCTTGCCAAGTTCCTTGCGTTTAGTTTCGTATTCGTCATACGCTGTCCAGAATGCGTCTTTTTGGGCGCCTTCAAGCTTGATGAATTCAGCCACCATGGCTTTCTTTTCCATGCCAAAGGCGGACTGCACCAGATCAATTTCTTCTTTATTGCTTTGGGCAAAAACAGAGTAAAATAGTACTAGGGATAGTACCGTTAGTAGAGTTTTTTTCATGGAGAGTTTTTTGTTTTTTTTAATTCGTTTTTATTGAACTGACCAAAGCTACTTGAAATCATTTTTCGATTCTAGACGGAACCGTTTAGGATCTTGGCTGTGGTTCAATTTTTCTAACGGTAGGTTCCCAAGTTGGATTTCCTCTACAATGGCCTTTGATTCACGAGCCAAATCGCGTAAAAAAGCATAATTGAAATTTTCGAATGTTACGCGTGCATAGAACGTATCTCTCACAAAACCCAGAAAAAGAAGGGCGAGCTGTTTATTGTGCAGGCCTAAGTGCTTACTCCACAAGTGAATGACAGATTGATCAATTTTTTGATTGACCTTCACGGCAGCTTCGGAAAATAGGGGGTTGGTTGTGTGGCGTGATAACTGGACCTGTACCATGAAGGGAACTTTGTGCATGAGCACGACATTCAGGTATTCAGGATCGAGCGTTTGGGCATCCTGCGCATCGCTCATTGCCACATCAAGTTCTTTATAATGATGCAAGACCAGGTATTCATAGAAGATCTCGAGTGTGCCAAAATGATGATAAAAGCTAGACTTATTTAAGTCCAGCGTCCGGGCGATCTTTTCAACATGAATGCCTTCGGGGCCCTTTCGTGCAAACAGGTCATAGCCCGCCTCGATCCATTTCTCAGAAGTCTTTTCCTTTGGCATAACCTTGTACCGATACCAGTAAGTTAATGGTTTTAATAAAGATTGGGGAGGCTTTTTGTGTATCCTTTGTGAGCAATTCAGTCCGCATACGACAGCGGACGTTTACTTGCCTTTATTCGCGATGGGCAGCCTGGCAAAAATAGCTTTCACAGCAGCCTGAATCACCTCCTCCACATCCGAAGCACTGTCGAGTGACTTTTTGGCCCCTCCCCGCCAGATCAAATTGCCTGTTTTTCTATCATACATGTTCATGATCATCATGCCGTCCTGATATTCTGAGGACGTGATCTGCCCACCCGCAATGGGTGCCGATCCCCCAACGTAGTATCCCGGGCCGCCATAACCAACGCCTACACTCACCGTCGGACTTTGGCTATAAGCGACCTTGTCCTCCAATTGGGTTTCAAACATAAAAAGGGCGTCCGGAGCTGATGTATCAACAGTCATTCCCTTCTTTCCCAGTTCAATGTCGGAAGCATGCACAATCAGGCCACCGTAAAGCTTATCCTTGCGCTTTGCATTTAAAACACTATCTCCTGGAGCTACCCATGCGTATGTTTTATAGGTTTTTAAATCCACCTTGGTGTCATGATCGGAAAATGTTTGAATGCTCTCTGCGCATGAAAGGAATAATAGCGTGCTGCAAAGTAGCGCTAACGTTGTGAGTGTTTTCATAGATTCAAAATTTTGTGTTCCGTAACGCTATTGATGGGTTGGATCTGCGTCGTCTAATTTTTTACATCAACGGTCTTTTTTGCCCCTCCGATCGGAATACCGACGGCGAAATAGAGTGCGCGATTATATTGATTTGGTGTGGAGTCGTCAACAGTAATATCAACAAAACCGTAATAATACCTTATTCCTATATTCATTCCGTTACCACCCATCAAGCGATATCCGATGCCTGCAATTGCACCGGCATCTAATGGATGATACCGGTCCCTGATCTTAGTCTTATAGGTCAGGTCATCCTTATCGGTAACCGTTGCAATGAACTCATCCGTGGATCTGTTCATCAAACCAACCATAGGACCCGCTTCCACAAAAAAGTTATTCTTGAATTTGTACTTCATCATAATGGGAACGTTAAAGTATCCGAGCTTCCTTGTGACACTTCCATCCTTAAACGAATTGTCAAGATCAGGGTTATCGAGTGAGTAGACATCAACGTCTTTTGCTCCCATGGTTGATTTTACCATTACCCCAGTGTGAACAAACCATCCGGGCTGCTTCATTTTGATGTCGAAGTAAAAACCCAGGTTCAGACTGGACTTGATTTTTGATGGATCAAGGCCGTGCAAGCTGGCCATACTCAATCCGCCATCGAGACCAAATTCCAGTTTGTCGGAATTGAGTTTGTCACCGAGCAAAATAGAGATTAGAACTTGCCCGTGAGACTGCGTAACACTGGTCGTGAAGACCAGCAGCAAGAGTAGAATTCGCATGTGAGGGTGTCTTGTAATGTAATTCTCATCCAAATGTACTGATTATTAGCTGAGGTCAATCTGAAATAAACACTTGTACCCTGTCCCATGATTCACCTTCATTTCAAACCATTGAACCATACTACAATTACCCTGGCTACGAACAATTGTATTGTCCGTGAAATCCATCCATCCGTAAGATCCGCGATATTAGTCGTAGACAGGCTTCGGCTTGTCTGCAAACGTCCCCGAGTTCTTGACCTGCAAATTCTGCTTGAACTCTATCTTGAATTCATTGCTTCCCGTGCCATCGTCAGGAATATAAATAAATCTAAGCTCCATTGTCCCAAACGTCAGGTTCTCATTGCGTGTCTTGATACCGGCATTCAGGCCAAAAACGTTGATGGTGCTCTCCGTACAATTGATACACTCCATGGCCGCCCAGTCCAGCCCTGCGAAGGGGGCAAAGCGAAATCCAAGCAATGACCATGGTGAGAAAAGTGTAGCCGATACGTGGGCTGAAAATCGCTGCGTCCCTTTCAGGGTGTCGGCAGAAAAGCCACGTACCTCACTTTTTCGAATAGTGAGATAATCATCTGTGGTGCGATTGAATAGTTGGGAGTATCCTCCAGAAATAGCGCCACGCAATTTGTAGCGATTTAAATTCAATGCCCGGGTGTAGTATGATACAGTACTATTAAGAAGTACATCTTGAAACTCTTCTCCTTTTAAATAGCCGCCAACTTGAAAATTAAAGACATAGAAATTTCCCTTTTTGCTGGCTCTTCCAGAGTTGTATTTGAATGCGGCGTATGGCCGGTCAATCGCTAATTCCCGAAGATATCCAGCTGTTATTGCAGCACTGACGCCATAGAGCACATCCTCGGTCCTTCCAAACCCATAGACATACCGGGTCTTAAAGTAATTTTTGCGATAGAACGTGAATTCTCCTAAAACACCTTTCATCGAATTATAATCACGCACGTCCTCATATTTTTCCTGATCCGGAGTATCAACGAAGGTGCCGTCTAAATACCGGAGCGCCAAAAAATAACGCCTACGGTCTGGGAAGGATTTCTTTATTCCGAAGTTATAACCGACCCAGGCATCGAATATCTTATAGTTGTAGTCAAGAAAGGTTGAATCGGGTTCGTTGTAAACATTGACAGACCAATTGTTACTCACTTCCAACCCTCCGGCCATACGTGCATAAGCCGAAACAAGGGGCCGGAATATGTTAAGTGTGTACGCGTACTCATTCTCCTCACCGAAGGTTCTGCCGGAATTTAACTGCGTGTACCCCACTGCCACATTGGTAAAGGTGCCGAACAAGCTTCTCTTTCGGTAAAAGGCGGAGTAGCCGAATTCGGGATTTCTGGTGGCATCAAACAATCCGGAAAATTCCAGACGCTGCCCCTGACCGGCGAGGTTAAGGTCGTAAATCGACACCTGTGGAGCGTCTGCGCTACCCTTGAACTTTGCACCCAAACTGAATACATCCCTGGTGATCACGGCAACATCCACCGAATCCGAACCCGGTATGGGAATCACTACCAGTCGCGCATCAAGGATGAAGTCAACGTCCCGTAGAAATCTTTCATTGTCGGCGAGCAGGTAAGGATTCAGCCTGGTGTTCTTCTTGACAAATAAATTATTGCGGATAGTCTTTTCCTTCGTGTTACTATGCAATGCGTTACCTGCTTTCGAAGCCAGTCTATTGACATGCTTCGAACTGTCATAAATAGACCACTCAAATCCGATGAATTCAACTTCAATGTTCCGGATGATCTTGTTTTCGCAGGACTTGAATGCGTCGGTGCTTCGTTCATTCATGACCGTGTCCTTTGGACTGGCACCAAAAAGATCGACCCCCTTGGAAAGCATCCATTGGGTAGCTGATCGCCTTTTAACAGAATCGCTTTTCTCCTGCGCGAAACATGCGTTAAACGCGAGCGAACCCATCACTAATAACGCAAGTAGTTTCACGCGGCTTTTCTGTTGAAAGAATAAAAAAAACGGCTGCAGAAGTTACTAAAAAAACCATATCTAAGTTCAGCGCATGCCGAGCTCCCGGAATTTTTAATGGTGTTCCCTATAAGTCCTACTTCCTCGCTTTGTATGTTAATATATATATGCAGATATTGAGTAAAACTAATTACCATGTTTGACAAATTGCTACGCTTTCGGTATATGGTGAGTATCGTAGTGCTGTTCTTGTTAATAAATGCTTTTGTTTTTCTGGTCGTAGGCGTCGCTTCTTGCATTCACGGATACATAGACTTTATCAAGGTCGCCTTTCAGCCGACGGAAGGCGCACGTCCCGGACTTCATCTATTGGAAGGACTCGATGCGTTCATGCTGTCGTTGGTATTTCTAATTTTTGGCCTGGGTGTCGCCCGCTTATTCATATTCGACAAACAAGACGACGCCCGTATTCCGCCTTGGCTTAATGTTCAAGACCTGAAGGGTCTTAAGGTGCTGCTCTGGGAAACAATACTGGTGACACTTGTTATCTTATGCGTGACGAATGTTATCAAGTACCCTGCGTTAACCTGGGAAACGCTGATCTATCCGTTGCTTATATTGATCCTTACTGCGGCGCTGTTTTTAATGCGTGGAAAAGAATCGCATTAAGACACGGTTTGGGAGGTCTATTACATAAGATGTTTATGTATTCCGGGATCGCCGCCGGGTAAGTTGCAGCGTCTTCAACAAACAAAAAGAGTCAGATTTGGTCTGACTCTTAATTGCAGGCATTTAAATGCTTTAGTTCTTCACCAAAGTGCTCGCAGCTGGAGCAACCTTATTCTTCTTTGGTTTATCATTAACGAACTTATAAAAGAACAATTTGACAGTTTCATGATCGGTTGTGTAAGCCGTGGCGCTCATGCCGTCTGTTATTGTCGTAATTGACTCAGGATTTTTAGCCGCGGCTGAAGCTGGATCAAGGGTTAGTCCACTTTGTGCAAGTGTCTCGAAAGTGCCGTCATCCTTAGCGACCAGTACCGGGAACTTTATCTTTCCGTTTTCCACATCAACCTTACCCATAAAGCATTGGCTATAGCCCTCTTTTCTAATGGAAATAACAATCTCCTGTGTGCCGTCGGGAATAGGTTTGCCGCCACGGTCTCTGAACAGGGTGTACCATTCTCCGTAGCAGTCCTTATTCGCTGTCGGCGCTTTGGTTTGTGCAAAAACGGGTGATATGAGCAGCATAAGAACAGCGGCAATCAAAGTTTTTTTGGGTGTTGTCATAGTTGTAGAATGAAAATTGGTCCTTGGTCTAGGATCGACCTTGTCGTTCTAAATATACAGAAGTTGGAATTATTTCGTGTATTCAACCCCATTTTTATGTTGATACAACCGATGAAGGTCTTGAACAAATAGTTAAATGGCATGCTATCGCGTTATCATAGCCGGAATTACTACACGTGCATATGAATTACTAACACGTATTTATACTGTCTCGACCAGGTCCCTCCAAGCCATCCACGCTGCACGGCCCAGGTGATGAAATCACCGGGGATATAGTTACTAATTGGGAATTTTTATCTCGACATTAGGGGGCGCGGTTATCACGTGAATTGCTATTAATTAGTTTTGGAAGTTCTCTAATTGACACACTATGAAATACTGGATCATCACTGCCGCCTTGGTTTTATCCTTGTGCGTGCATGCTCAATTGCCGTCTAATCGAATTAAGCCAGGCGTGATGTACCACGCAGGAGATACAGTTCGTTCACCACGTATTGGTCTCACTACGAGAATACCAGCTGGTTGGAGCGGTGTTCTACCGAGGGAAGAAGAGGTGTTTTTATTGGCTCCTGAAAATGGTTCAATTGGGGAGATCTATGTAATGGTAAACGAAAAGACCAACCTGCAAACACAGCGCCAACGTTGGGAGAAGGGAATGAATCTAGCGGATGGGTTGCGTCTTGAATCCACTGGAGAGATCACTCCGCGAGGCACAGAGGTGATCGGCACGATGGGTAAAATGGTTGGCAACAACGCCAACCAGCAATTTAAAATATACCTGGAAGCAAAATGTAGTCCGGCGGGGTTTTGCGTCTCCTACGTTGCAACGGCGGACCCTGCGTCATTTGAAAATGTTAAAAGCGCCCTGCAGGCTTTTGTTGACAACACGGTCTTCACCACACCATCGAATGAATCACCATACACAAATTTCGACTGGAAGGTGTTCTTGTCTGGAAAAGTATTGCTAGGTATCGGTTACGAAGGCAAGAGCAAACGTGAAGATGAGGTAAGCCTGTGTGCTGATGGCACGTTTCGATCTAACATTACGCGTACAGGAATCTTCAAAGGCCAGGCTAAAGAGTATCAGGGGAAGAAAAAAGGGAAATGGGATGTGACAAGCGTCAAAGAAAAAGCCACCATTACATTTACATTCGAAAAACTCCCACCTGTAGAGATTGGTATTGAAGCAAAAGATGAAGAGATCTATGTGAGGGGCCAGCGGTACTTTGTAGGAGAGAGCGAGGAGTGTAAATGATTACTCCCCCTCAAACATCTCCCTTAACTCAACAATCTTCTGATTGGCATTGTCCATTGTAACCAAGCCGCTTCGTGGACGATCCAGGTCAATTATATTGAATACGGTTGCAGAAAGCATGATGGCAAATCCAATGACGATTATCCAATCAACCTTATCCTTGTGATCATACCCCAGCAGGAACGCTGCACAGACACAAAGAATAAAAAGAAAATACATGATGGAATCAGGGATAGTTCCTTCTCCTGCCGCCCTGCTGGTTGTGGTAATGTCTATCATGTTGTTCAAAGCCGGTATGAGCTGTGAGGTGCGCGTGGTAATATCATCGACCTTTGCATAGCTGGCCGCAATATCCCACACCTTTTTGCTCAAGGTCTCTGCTTTTCGATAGCTTGAAGTCATTTTATCCACATCCATTCCTGCCTGAAGAAAATCAATGCGTGCTTCCAGGTACTCTTTAAGATTTGCCCTTAACAATTTTCTAACGGAGTCAGGATAGATATCAGTACGCAGCGTAGCCGTGCCGATATGGTTCGCCTCTTCAATTCTTAGTTCCCGTCTGGTATTGTACCTGGAGTTCGACATACCGAATGTAAAGGCCAGCAGCAATCCAAGTAGTCCTAGCAACGTTCCGTTAATCCTTCCCAAGTCTATTTTAGCATGATCCGGATTGCGCGCTATTACCTTCAGCCGTATATGATGTCCAGCCAAATAGAAAAGGATGATTAGGATGAAAATAATGATCACCACGACGGGTGTCGGTATTGACTGCAGTAAGGTCATATCAGCATAAGATTATATTAAATCTAATTTAATTTAGCATGGCCATCTTCGCTCACTCACGTTTTTCCCACAGTTTCTTATTAAAAGCAATCCCAAAAGTCCACGCGTCATACACTTCCTCCTTGTTTTCATAGATCAGGTTCAAAGCGATTTCAAAGTTTTCTGTAATTTCAAAACTGTACTCCGTCCCGGCCTTGACCAGAAAAAAATTCTTGTGGCTTTCAAATTCATATCCCGGACCAGCATAAAAGGACCAGTGACGCAGAAGGTGATAATGGATTACACCCGCGATGGCAAAAGGATTGGTCCGTTCAAGTGCGACGTTGTTATCTTCGATATCAAAACTCTGCAACTTAATATCACCTTGGAGGGCAACGGACCAATGTGGATGAAAAACATAATCCACATCAAAGCCCCATGTTGGGATGATTGCTATTTTTTTTCCGCCTTCCGTCGCGTGAGGCACGTGACTGTTGGCCATCATGATGGCGCCCCTTATTTTGGGTTTAAATTCTGTGTTTTCAGACTCCTGCGCAAGCATAACACCCGCATGCAAGCACATAATAAGTATTAATAAACATACTATATTGCCCGTCACAGTCGGCCGTTCAGGTCTGGCAGCAAACAATTTCTTGGCAATGTGATTGATTCTTTGGGTCAATTTGTTGTCGTGCTAAGTTGAACCTTACAAAGAGAACAGCAGCAGTGGACCAAATTAAGGGATATAGTCAAATAGGGTTAGACGGTACCGTTCATAAATGGATACAAGTGTAGTTAATATTCGCCTTCCTGACAGACAAAGGTCAGTTTTCAAAGATGTAAAATTACTACATAGAGCAGGGACACGGAAAGTAATAGAATGAAGTATGATAAAATCAGTGATACCGAGAAAGCCATTTCACCGTACTGTGCCTTTAACTTAGCAAGGCTTTTGTGATGCTGAATTGTGCTAAGCAATAGTATAACGAATCCAACAAATATCAGGAACATCCCAATGTGCCGTCCATTGGGAAATTCGGCTAATGGCTTTTTATGATCTTCAATGCGGGCATAGAAAAATTTGTAACACGTAAAGCCTAGCGCGATAAAGGTGATGGTGGTTTTCGCTCTGGCTAATTGTAGTTTTTCTAGCGCCAACCTCAAGCGTTCAAAGCTCAATTGCTTCTTGCCCAATTTTCCCTCCGTCTTTCTAACTTCCTCGATATTTGTAGGGGTGTCCATACTACATTTTCCACAATTAAGATACGGTTTAAAAAAATGTGGACAACAGAAAAACGCAATAAGTTTTAATTACCAGATTCAGTCTGAGTACGAAAGTAACGTTGGGGCACCAAACTTTAAGCAGAGAGTATGGCAAAGATAAACTACCTTAGAACTACCCCACACCACTAACGCTATGAAATCAATAATCCATTTTCTACGTGTCACCCTCACCGGTGGAATTCTGTTTTTACTTCCCATGGTGTTGCTGATTGTTATCTTGAAAAAAGCGCATGACACCCTGCTTATCATTTCTGCGCCATTGGCAAGGAAACTGCCTGAACTTATCTTCGGTTTGGACGGAAGTAATCTTCTTGCTATCGCGTTACTGATCATCGTGTGCTTCGTCAGTGGATTATTATTTCGCTCGTCCTTCGTGCGTAAAGGTGTTGGAGGATTAGAGGAAAGCGTACTCTTATACCTGCCTGGTTATGCCATGTTGAAGGCGATCACAAGAGACACGATCGGCGATACAACAGAACACAACATGACGACTGTGCTTGTTCAAGACGGGGATACCTGGAACATTGGATTCCTTGTTGAGGAGGACGAAACTTTTTGTACAGTGTTCATACCAGAGGCACCCCGTCACGATTCAGGTGAAGTGAAAATTGTGCCGGCAGCATCGGTTAAAAAAACTGGAATAACAACCAGCAAAGGCGCGAGAAGCCTTACACGTTATGGCAAGGGGGCCATTAACTGGATGAGCTAAATTAACTGCATTGTCGAATAACCCGCTCGCGTTTATTTCTATACCTTTAGTGACTGTCGAATAGAAGTCAGGACATAACAAATCTTGCGATGGACATACAAAAAATTGAAATCCTGGATACTGAATTGGTCCACGCAGCCAAAAAGATCCGTGTGCTTAAAGCGTTAGAATGGCCTTTAGAGGCCGAGCAAAAATTCCTGGAGGGTTGGCGAAAGGGCAATCCTCAGTTGCCCCAAGTAAAGTTGAAGCGGCAGAGTCTAACCGAAAGCATTGCATCGCTGGCGTCTATCAGAGAGCGTTGCAATCAGAGTGATCCGGTCGAAAAATTTCTGGCGGAGACGGCTGAAAGCTATATGGATTCAGCGCACATGTTGGAGGCCGTCGGCACTACAGAATTTACACATTACTCCACAAGAATTTATGGCCGGCCCGACACCAATTATAAACTTCAAGGTATGAGTGCAGTCGATGGCGCGAAATACTTTCTTGAAGTCACTGATGCACTGTTGGGTAACGTAGATCTTCCGCCTACACCGACGGATATTTCCGCAAAGGACTTTGCAGGCTGGCTAAAATCCGAAGTAGACGAGTTCTTTGACAAGGATACCGTCGAGGTAGTATTGGACCAAAACATGTCGTCGAAAGCCTTGGCGGGATCGACCCGCATTCGGGTGCGTGGAAACGCAGTTTTCTCACAACTTGACAAAGACCAACTGCTGTATCACGAAGCTTTCGTTCACACGGCGACTATATTAAATGGTAAGAAGCAACCAAACTTAAAATCTCTGGGGTTGGGAGCACCGCGAACCACGCGTACGCAGGAAGGTCTCGCCGTTATGGCCGAGTTGATCACCAACGCCATGGATATCACAAGGTTGAGAAGGGTAGCGCTTCGGGTTATTGCCGTAAAAATGGCGCTCGATGGAGCGGATTTTATTCAGGTCTTCAAATTCTTCTTCGATGCTGGCCAGACGGCAGACGAATCCGCTCGTTCCGCACAACGCATCTTCAGAGGTGGTGATGTGAAGGGTGGCATTGTGTTTACAAAGGACGCCGTTTATTTGGAGGGAGTACTCGAAGTCCACACTTTCATGCGCGTAGCCATCCGTGATAACCGGCCAGATCTTATCCGGAATATTTTTGCGGGACGACTTACAATGGCGGATGCCTTGCGACTTGCTCCGCTATTTCATACGGGATGGCTTAGTCCACCTGCATATTTACCTGTATGGGCTTCTGATTTACGAAGGGTTGCGGCGATGATGGCTTATTCGTCATTTATAACTAATATTCGACTGGAGAACGTTTACCTTGAAAGGGCAATCGAGTTTGAAGACGAGCTCAAAGCAATGCGAGCAGATTGACAACGATTGTTCTGCACAACCCCCACGATCATGAAGCAAGTAATAATTCTATTATGTGTCCTCAGTGGATTCACAGTGCTCCATGCACAGGATTCATTGCGACTGTCGCAACAACGTAAGAACACGATCAAACTCGACATAACCTCTCACTATCTTTACCGCAACGCCCTTATCGTTGCTTACGAACGGATCACTAAACCCAATCAATCCTTTGTTGTAACAGCTGGATACCAGGAATTCCCACGCAGTTCAAGTCTCGGAGACGGAATTGTCGTTAAGGATGACCGAAAGAGAAACGGTTACAAGTTTGGTGGCGAGTACCGCTTTTATCTCAAGAAAGAAAATAAGTACTTGGCCCCGCGCGGTGTATACATAGGTCCTTACTTTACCTTTCTCGGATTCAATAACGAGCGGACCATCACGTTTGACAACGATGGCACTAGTGCACAAGCTGATCTGGATGCAAAGTTTTCAATAGTCAATATTGGCTTTCAGCTGGGTTATCAGTTCGTAATCAAGAACCGCTGGACAATTGATCTCGTATTTGCCGGCCCGTCAATTTCTCATTACCGCTACAACCTGGATCTCACCAGCTCGGCCAACATTGATAAAGAAGACATAAAAAATGAAGTAATCCTGGACCTGATTGATCGCTTTCCACTTTTAGAAGACCTCATCGATGACAAAGAAGTTTCAGGACGAGGAAAACTCGATACATGGTCGTTTGGATACCGGTATCAATTACAGGTAGGCTATCACTTCGGAAGGAAGAAAAAATAGTCACCGCGGAGGCGCAAGGGACCGCAAAGTAGCGCAAAGATCTTCGCGGTACTTTGCTCATCTTCGCGCCTTTGCGGTGAAATGCATTTCTATCATTTCGGTTCACCAAGCTTAACGCACAACCCACCCCCTAGTCCAAACTGATAGAGCGTCGAGTATGTACTGACGCCAGCACCAGCCCCTCCAGTCCCGAGGTATAATCCCCCGCCGAAACCTTGTACTGCCGACAGAAGTTGTGCCTGTAGCATCAACGCCACTTTTTCTGTCACCCAAACATTTGCACCCAGTCTTGCACCCCAACCAAATTTAAGGTAGCTACTCTCCTCAGTGCCTACAGGATTTTTGTTGTCGAAGAGCACCGCACCGAGAAGTATTCCACCAAAGCCTTCGAGCTTGCCATTTGATGCCTTCACATAGCGCAGACCTCCGGCCATGATGTAATTGATGGCAACGTCAACATCGCGTTCTGCCAGGCCATTTCCATACTCATATGATATTGGTGCATGTGTGTCCTGGCGATAGTATACCAGCTCAACGCCGAAATCCTCCCGCGGTAGCACTTCCAATCCCGCTCCCCACTGAAAGCCACCCTTTATTTTTCCACGCAGGTATTGATTGCTCGAATAATATGTATCAAAGCTGTTATCAAAGACATAGCCCGCATAACCTTTCAATCTGATATCGTAGTTCTGAGAAAACCCGATGGTTGCCATGACGGTGAATGTTAAAAAAAGTATGATCTTTTTCATATCAGTTTATTTTTATCATTTAACCAAACCTTGACCCTTATATTGTTCAGAAAATCAAAGTTAGCGTATTTCGCTTTCACTTTTAACCATTCGTCATCCGCAGTAGCCCCGATTGCTATCGGGGAAGGTGGACCCTTTTCACTCCTTTGTTTGCATCTTTCCGCTATCAAACGATTTCAAAAGAATGTTGTAAATTTCCCTCTATTCCACTACGTGGTGGCAAGGCCTAGCGTTAGCCCGGTTCGATCACAAAGTCTGGAAATATCATGAGCGATTTGCTACATATGAATACATAAGATTTATGTTTAAAAGCATCTATACAGCACCATGCGGATTATCGATATTCGTACTTATCGTTGCACTAATAAGTTCAGAAAATGCGGCATACAGTCAGGCCGTTACAGGTGATTCAATAGTGTCTTTGACGTTGCAACAGGCAGTTCAACTCGGCCTAAAAAACAGTTATAAGTTGAAGGCCGCGAACCTTGCAGTTGAAATTGGCAACGAAGATGTCCAGCAGAAGAAAACTGATCGCCTCCCTGACCTTAGTTTGGGAATAACCGGATATCTGATCAATGATCCTACATTATACAACTCGGGTTTTTTCCAGGATCCTGAAAAAATAGACTACACACCCTATCAGGTAAGTGGGAATATTACGGCTTCGCAGGTCATTTACAGCGGGAACAGGGTGAAGAATTCCATCAGCCAGCAGGTTCTCCAAAAAGAGATAAATGCGTTTCTGGCCGCAAGAACAACAGCTGATGTTAAACTAACGGTCATCAATGAATATTTAAGATTGTACACCCTCCTTAAAGACTATGACGTCAATGTTAAGACCATAGATCAGATTGAACTAAGGTTAAAAACACTTCGATCCAAATTCCAGAACGGCCAGATCGTAAAGAACGATGTGAGTCGCAGTGAGCTGCAAAAATCCGATTTCGAATTGAAATTGATCAACACGATCAGCAACGCATCAGCAACAAACTATTCGTTAGCACTATTGCTGGGGCTCTCTGGTAATGCAATAATCCAGGTAGACACAACGACTACCTATGCCACCGATACCCTTTTCGTCTTCGACGATTGCCTGGCAACCGCGCTGGGTAACCGCCCGGAATACCAAATCGCGAAAACCAATAGGGAACTTTCAGAAAATACGCTTAAAATAGTTCGTGGCGCCTATTTGCCGACAGTCAACGGTATCGGCCTGTACGGAACACAGAATCCGGTTCCCGGTACTTTCCCCCCTGAAGGAAAATTTCTGACGTACGCAACGGTTGGTATGGGCGTGAACTACAGTCTCGCCAGCTTTTATAAAATAAAACATAAAAGAACGTCAGCGGCCTTAGCCATCCAGCAGCAAATCGCTGACATTAATGATCTCGAGATCTCACTGAGTGAGGAAGTCAGGAATCGATTGAATCAATACAACGTACAACAGCAGTCACTGACTATTTATATGAAAAAGATCCGGTTTGCGGAAGACAATTATAAGGTCGTCAAGAGTCGCTACTATAACGACCTTGCGTTGATATCCGACATGGTCGATGCCGAACTGGAATATAATCAGGCGCGCTTAGATCTCATCAAAGGACAGGTTCAGACCCGGATGGATTACTATCTGATGCTGAAAGCTATTGGCAAACTCTGACATCGTAACTAACAATTCACAGATGACACCCCCTCCTACAGAACCCAACATCGAGAAACCCAAACTAACGAACCGCATACTTACCATCCTTTCTTTTGTTGTCATTGGTGCTGGGATAATTTGGGCCATCAGCCTTTTGTTCAACCTGAGAGGTGAAAATTTTACTGACAATGCACAGATTGATGGTAGTATTAACAGTGCTGTCGCACGAGTGCAAGGCTACATCAGTGAAATTCGTTTCAAAGCCAACCAAACCGTAAAAAAGGGCGACACACTTGCCATATTGGTCGATGACGAATACAAGATAAAGTTAAGGCAAGCGGAAGCCGATCTCGAAAATGCCGTCTCCGCCTTAGGGGTACAGCAGGTCTCTTACGAAATTGCACAAGCCAACAGCGCTACGCAACTAGCCAGCATTGGCGCGGCCCGCGCAAGTTATATTAAAACGAGCAAGGACTATGACCGCTATAATAATATGTTCAACGATTCGGCTATCACACGAAATAACTTCGATGCCATGACCGCTTCGAAGGAAAGCGCTTCTTCAAATTATGAGGCAGTGCAAAAACAACAGACTGCTACAAAGCTCACTGTTCAACAGGTGTTGAAAAACATTGAAACGGCAAAGGCAAACATCAAACGCAAAGAAGCCGACCTCGACTTTGCCCGGCTCCAACTTTCATACTGTACCATCCTCGCTCCCTTTGACGGCGTGTGTGGCGAACGTACGGTACAAGAAGGACAACTGATCAATGCAGGACAGACCCTGGTCTCCATCGTCGTAAGCAATGACATTTGGGTAACGGCCAACTTCAAGGAAATACAAATGGAACAATTGGCCGTTGGAAAAGAAGTGAAGATAAAAGTGGATGCCTACGGTGATAAGACCTTTGATGGCGTCATCCATTCCTTTTCGCCAGCGTCTGGCGCAAAATTTTCCATGGTCCCTCCTGATAATTCAACCGGGAATTTCGTCAAGATCATTCAGCGCATACCCGTCCGCATTGACTTCACAACGGACAAGAGCGAGCTAACACTGCTGAAACCAGGAATGAATGTTTCGGTTTATCTAAAATAAGCGAACAATATCATGCCCCTTTACAAAAAATGGGTTCCAAAGTGGTTGGTGCATTTCTGCAATTTATTTTTGATTGTAGTTTTCACCAATGCGTTGCTGATGAACATCATTGGCTATGATATGAGTTCTGTACAGGGTCATTTTGGCGCCTCAGCACAGGAGCTTCAACTGTCCATTCAATTGCCAATGGCCATCCTCCTGATATGTGTTCCAATTGCCATGGCATTAGCATTCGGTCTACCCTTGCAGCCATTGTTCCTAACATCAGGACTGGCGACAGCTTTCTTCTATTTTGGGTGCTTGCTTGCCCCGTCCATTTACTGGTTTACATTCTTCAAGACGTTGTTGTGCATTTCCGGGATACTCGCTTTGCTTTGCAGTGTGATCCCCGTGATGCTGACGTACAATCCAACTTTTAATATGCCAATGTTGTTTGCCATCGTTTATTCAGTGGTTTTCGGACTTGGCGATATGTTCAAATACCTGGGCACTTATATCATTAGCCGCTTTAACTGGGAATACGGATTTCTCTTTTTCACTTCGTTAATATTGATCGCCGTGGTAATGGTGGCTGTACTGTTCAAGAAAGAACGCGTACTTCCCAAGCCTAAAGGTGGTGGATCGCTTGACGTCGCTGGGTTTACGTTGTTGCTTTGCCTATTCATCGCTGTTGTTTTTATTCTCGTCAAAGGTCCCAATGAGCATTGGTTTGAAAGCCGAATGATACAAGGCGTAACGGCGCTATGCATTGTGATCTTAGGTCTATATATGTTATATGCCAACTACAACAAGAATGCCTATGTTCAGTTGGAAGTATTTACGCATAAGAACACATTGATCGGCGGGTTCTTGCTGATGGCTGCCGGATTCCTGTTGTCAACAAGCGGCGCGTTAAACGGTTTGATGGGGATGTCGGGGTTTAATAACATTGCCATCGGGCGTGCCTATCTATCTCAGATCCTGGGAGTAGTGGCAGCCTCAGTCATTTGCGTTGTGGCCATAAAAAATAAAGTCTATTTGTCTACATTAATGGCGCTCGGATTTCTATCGCTCGCATTGTATCATTTAACGATGGCCCGACACTTCTACGCGGGGATTGGAACGCACGATTTCTTTTGGCCACTTATTTTGCGTGGCGCGGGCCAGGTATTCTTATACCTCTCGCTTGCTATCTACGTTGCGGAAGGCATTCCCAAACATCTGAGTGGTTCGCGGGTAATCGTTTCGGTTTTTTTCAAGATCATCATAGGCGCGTTTATTGGCGGAGCAACGTTCGGCTATTTTACTACGAGGGATAGCGAGTTGCACGCAACGGGGATATCACAGGGTGTGACCCAATATAATCCGCTTGCACTCAAGCAGTACAATTCCGCACGCGGCATCGCCCTTTTAAATGGCGCAAACGAGGAAGAGAGCCAGCAATTTGCCGCCAAGGTATTGTCATCTAAAATTAACCAGCCCGCCAGTTTACTTGCCAGCAAAGATATGTACCTTGTTTGCGGGATAATCAGCTTGCTGCTGGCGCTTATAGTTTCATTATTCAAAGTTATTCAGCATGCACCAGGGAACATTGTCGTAGAGCCGGTTCCTGTTTAAGAACCAATCAATGAACATCCATAACAATTTTAGATATTTTAATACGTAGATTAAAAATTCGTCACTTTAAGTCCCCCAATTATGATCATTGAAATTGCATTGATAGGAAAATTCATTTACGACCTAGTTAGACGGTTAATAGACGACAAGGTATTCAGGACGTTAGGGTTCCTTGTGTTTGTGCTCGTTCTCATAGGCACGATGTTCTTTTGGTTAGTAGAAGGAAAAACATTTGTGGATGCCTTGTATTATGCCGTGGGGAGCTTGTCTATGAATAGCCCTGCTGACGGTCCGACGACAAACGCCGGGAAACTTTTCAGCACGGTATATATAATAATCGGTGTTGGTGTCTACTTAACCTTTGTTCTCGAGGCAGGTAAAACGATCATTAGTGCACACCACGATTTCGAAAAGAAACAGGCTGAAAGAAAGGCATTGAAAAAAGCCAAGAAAGAGGCAACGGCGTCTAAGAAGTAGTACCAACGAAATTATGGAATCGAACAATCCTCCCCGTCAACTTTCATTCACATTTGAAAATCTTGTCGACGTCATCATCAGACTCGCAGTACTGTTCTTTTTGATCGGATGGTGTTTCATCATATTAAGGCCTTTCGTTTTAATACTGATCTGGGCCGCTGTGATAGCCATCGCCATCTATCCGCTGTTTGAAATTTTCCTTAAGGCTTTTCGCCGCAAGGTACTTGCCTCCGTAGTGTTGACATTAATGATGTTGAGCATACTTGTTGTCCCTAGCTATTTGGTGACCCGCTCGTTATTTGGCGAAGTGAGTTACTTGCATCAACTGTATAAAGATGGTCAACTGGTGATACCACCTCCTGGCGATCGCACTGCGAATTGGCCTTCCATTACAAAACCCATCACCGATTTCTGGACGTTGGCGTCAGAAAATTTACAATCGGCGATGATGCAATATGCCGATCAGTTAAAGGCCGCGGGTACCTGGTTGCTTGCAGCAGCGGCGGGTGTGGGAACTGGTGTTCTGCAATTTGTTATCTCCATAATTATAGCTGGCGTTTTCCTGATTTACTCAACCTCTATCGCGAGCTCGGCAACAAGGATCTTCACCAAGTTTGCGGGGAGCAACGGAGAAGTATTTGCAAGTACAACCGTGATTACGGTTCGCAGTGTTGTGAAAGGCATCCTTGGCGTGGCGGTGATTCAGGCCTCGATGGCCGGCATTGGATTTTTTGTTGCCGGTGTCCCATATGCGGCAGTATGGACTGTCGCGTGTTTGTTCTTTGCAATCATTCAGGTTGGCGCCGGGCCCATTGCAATCCCTGTCATGATCTACATGTTCTCCGCAACGGATACGCTAACAGCAGTGCTCCTGGCCATTTGGTTAGTGATAACCCTTATTTCCGATAACATATTAAAACCACTGCTACTAGGTCGCGGAGCACCGGCGCCTATGCTGGTTGTCTTCCTCGGCGCAATCGGCGGCTTCATAACCAGCGGCTTCCTTGGGTTGTTCCTAGGCGCTGTTATCCTCACGATTGGATATAAACTTTTTATCGTTTGGCTTGAATCGGAGGAAAAAACTCAGTGATATGAATAGCTATGTCTATTTTTCACAGCAAAGGCGCTAAGACGCCAAGTAGTCGCAAAGGTTTTACAGATACTAGTGCATTCTTTGCGTCTTAGCGCCTTTGCTGTGTCCGCCGTAGCGTTTCGCGAAGGAGGGCGGTTTTTCAATCATAATTCATAATTGCTCAGTCGCCTATGAAAAAAAAAGAAATCAGAGTCCGCTGCTGGATCGACGTAGATGGCGTGAAGTTCTTCGGACCGGGACCAGCAGAGCTGCTCGAACATATCGAACAGGAAGGATCAATCGCCAAGGCCGCAAAGAAAATGGGCATGTCATATAAGAAAGCCTGGGATCTTGTAGCTGAACTGAATACTAAATCAAAAAGCCCTTTTGTTATCTCTCGAAAGGGCGGCGAAAAAGGAGGCGGCGCAGAACTCACCAGCACGGGAAAAAAAGTTGTTCTCAAGTATCGTGCACTTACCGCCAAGCTCATGGCAATCATTGATAAGAACGCTGATATTCTTAACCTGATCTGACGAGCAATTATGAGTTATGAATTATGAGTTATGAATTATGAGTTATGAATTATGAATTGGTGTTTGCTATATGAGCGATAGGTAGAAGTCAGATAGCTTTCATAACCATTTGAACCATCGCATCACATCGCTTGTTGCCGAATTCGAATATCTTCGCGGGCGTTGAAAGCTGGTATAGGGATTCCTTCAATAATGTTCGCGCGCGATGAAGCCTTACTTTCATATTTGAATCCGTGATGCCCAGACTCACAGAAATCTCACTATTAGTTAAGCCTTCGATTTCTTTCAACACGTAGATCACCCGGTATTTCTCGGGAAGACTGTCAATGGCGGCTTCCAGCATCTGCTGAGCTTCCTGACGAATAATTGCTTTTTCAGGATTCACTTGCTTATCACTTATTTGATGTATGGCCAAATCGTTTACGTCGAGGTCATTAAACGGAACAACTTTTTGCTTTTTCAAAACTTTGAGGCGCAGCAACGCTT
>Ga0193753_10000566_pt1 | contig 36028 bp, 27 predicted proteins | sample H1c2metaG_FD_144925 | JGI IMG/M metagenome (GOLD analysis project Ga0193753, IMG submission 144925) | Soil microbial communities from a riparian zone of the East river system, Colorado, United States - H1c2 | ecosystem: Environmental > Terrestrial > Soil > Riparian zone | place: USA: East...
ACTTGCCTTCAATAAAAAAAAAGGTAAAGCTTAGGCCGTTTATGAAAATTCTACCCGCTGTTATTTTCTTTCTGGTTATATTATTGTCCTGTTTGTCATCATTCTCCCAGGATAGTTCTGCGCAAATTCAACCTTTGCCAGCGACGCAAATGCAGGATACGACCATAGCTTTCGATGCTTCATTCAAAATCAAAAACGTATATGCAAGGAAGGACCGTTATGATGCAATCAGTGATTCAATCAAGGCTTCCTTAGCCTGGAGCGCCAGAATGCACGATACGGTCATTGTGTTAAATACCAGTTTCGTCGTCGAGAATATATATGCTGAAAGGGATTCTATGGATGCCATGGCGGAGCAGATCACCGCTAAAAGAACAGCCTTCAGGGATTCCCTGAACGCGATCGGATCGGCTTTGATGCGTGCTGCCGATATGCAGGATACGACGATCGCATTAGATCCTTCCTATACAATCCGGGAATTTTATGCGAAAAAGGATTCTTTACAGGTAATTCGCGACTCTCTCAGGGCTTTGATGGTCCAGGCTTCCCAAATGCAGGACACATTGATTGAAGTTGATCCGGGATTTGTGGTCAGGGATAGATACCTGAATAAAGATAAGGCGGATGCGATCATTGATTCCATGAGGACCGCGCTGTCAGAAGCGGCCCAAATGCAGGACACGGTTATTGCATTGGAGCAATCCTTTGTCGTCCGTTACGCATATGCGGCAGTTGATCGAAGTGATGCCATTCGGGATTCTATTGCCCGTCCGACTATTATGCAGGACACGATCCTCACATTGGATCCGAATTATATAGTACGTGACCTCTACCCGTTAAAGGATTCATTGGATATAATCAGGGATTCATTGAATACGCTCAACCTTGCATTAACCGCCCGGGCGGATTCTGTAAGTGCAGATTCTGTTCGTCGCCATTGGATGGGATGGAAGAAATATGAGGTTCAGCCCAGTCTTTCCTATACCCTGAATTCACAAAAATTGTTGAAAGCCAAGAGCAAGGCTGCGCTTCAATATAATATAGCTGATTTTTATTTATATCTGAATGGCGAACTAGTCCGGTCACCCAAATCAGAAATGGGATTTTTTGCCGCAGGATGTCTTGCTTTTATTTCCGATGATACTTTATTACTGAACAGCGGACTTGGTTTTAAAGTGGGAGTGGGGGTAGGTATAAAAATATTTCAGGATAAATTTACAAGTATACTGCATGCCAATACGGGTAACGCACAGGTATTTAAATTTTCCGAAGATGACAATGAATATAAGAAAAGCCTCACTGTTGAACCGGTAAGCCAGTCATTGAAATTACGAAGCGACCCGGCCTATGGCGGTGATGTAATCATAGGTGAGTATCAGGCTACTTATAAGAAATTCTATCAGAAAATGGATGACGGTGATAACGATGAGAAAAAATACAATGTCAGGATCATTTTCAGGTGTCGTGTAAGCGGGGGCATTAACAACCACCTCAGATAATTTATTATCTTCAACCTATGACCAACAGGGATCAGGCGTCAACCTTTTTAGACAAGAGCGGTGTTAAGGCAGCTGACCTGGACCATCGCCGGAAAATCAATTTCAATATAGGCAGATACGATGCAGTTGTGCCGATGGGGAAACAACAATTCGACAAAATCCATCTAGCCAGAGAACGGGCAAAAAATATTAAGTGGCGGTCTCTGGAATCGCTCGATCAGCAATTGGAACGTTTTGAGCAGGCCTTTACCAGGCGCGGCGGAAAAGTGATCTGGGCAGAAGACAGTGCCGATGCTTTACGGGAGATTCTGGCCATTTGTAAAGCGAAACAATGCAGGTCAGTTGTGAAAAGCAAGAGCATGGTGACTGAAGAAATTCACCTGAATAAATTCCTTGAGGAAAACAATATTGAAAGCCTGGAAACCGATTTGGGGGAATATATCCAGCAGCTCGATCATGAGCCACCTTATCATATTGTTACGCCGGCTATGCACAAAAGCAAGGAAGACATCGCAAAGCTCTTCCATGAAAAATTAAATACGGCCCCGAATCTGACCCCTGCAGAACTCACATTGATCGCCCGGCAAAAAATGCGGGCAAAATATCTTCAGGCAGAGATTGGTATTACCGGCGCAAATTTTATCATTGCCGACACGGGTAGCATAGCAGTAACAGAAAATGAAGGCAACGGCAGACTTTGCGCATCGTTTCCAAAAACCCATATAGTCATCACGGGTATTGAGAAAGTGATTCCCTCCATGACAGATCTCGCATTGTTCTGGCCTCTGCTCGCAACATTTGGAACAGGTCAGCGCGTGACCAGTTATAATTCAATCGTATCCGGTCCGAAGCAGGCCGGAGAATATGACGGACCCGATGAAATGTATGTGATTCTCCTTGACAATGGACGTACGAATATGCTGGCCAATACCAAATTGAGGGAGAGCCTCTATTGTATTCGATGCGGAGCCTGTTTAAATGCGTGTCCGGTTTATAAAAATATAGGCGGCCATAGTTATGGTACGACCTATAGTGGTCCGATCGGGGCTGTGATTACACCACATTTAAAAGGTCTTAACGACTGGAAACATTTGAGTTATGCATCTTCTTTGTGCGGTAATTGCACAGAAGTATGTGCTGTGAAAATTAATTTGCACGAAATATTATTGGAAAACAGGCATGAAGCCGTTCAGCAGGGAGCGGCCGGATGGATGGAAAAATTGGCCTGGAAAGGATGGAAACAGGCCAGCCTGCAAAGGAAATGGATGAATATGGGCAATTCCAAAATAAAAAACTGGTTCATCAACCGGGTCTTTCGTGGATGGAACAGGCAAAGAGCCGACCTCTATTTTCCCGAAAAAAGCTTCAACCAGCGATGGGTAGAAAAGCATAAATCATAAGCATGCTTTTTTACAGTGTTCATAAGAGTCCCCGTCTGGATTACATACTTGATCTGGTCAGCAACGAAATTTTCAATGAACCATTTAATCAGACAAGTGATCGATCCGTTTACCAGTCATATGCGGGAGCCAAGCTGAATTATTCACCGGAAAAGATTTCAGAAACCGAATATTATTTATTTCCCCATCAACTGCTATTTGAGACGGATATATCAGAACAGCCAATCGACCGGTTTGATATTTTCGATCGCCCGGCTTTTTTTCAGACTAAAGGAGATTTCCCCTTTGATATTTTTGCAGCTACATTTTTCCTTGTAAGCCGATACGAAGAATATCTTTTATTTCAGCCTGATAAATATGGTCGTTTCCCCCATCAGGCATCCCTGGCTTTCAGAGAAAACTTTCTGGATTTACCTGTCATTAACTATTGGCTGGATGATTTTAAGAAATCTCTGGGCCGGAAATTCCCGGAGCTGATTTTCCGTATGAAAGATTTTAAGTTTATCCCCAGCTACGACATTGACATCGCCTATTCTTATAAATTGAAGGGACTGAAACGCAATCTGGGTGGCTTTTACAGGTCACTGGTCAAAGGCCAGTGGACTTATCTACTGGATCGCTGGGATGTTTTATTCAACAAGAAAAAAGACCCCTTCGATTCTTACGAATGGCTCGACTCCCTGCACCTTTATTGCAGAACACGGGCTTATTATTTTTTCCTGATGGCCATAAAGCAAAACGGCGTGGATAAGAATATTTCCCCCGATAAGCCCGGAATGAAATCACTGATTGCCTATCATGCAGGTGGGTATACTGTGGGTATACATCCTTCCTGGCAAAGTGGGGACGAAGAAGCTTTATTGATGGATGAAGTGGATAAACTAAAGAAAATAACCGGGTCCCCGGTAAAATACAGCCGTCAACACTATATACGTATGAGTCTGCCTCAAACATACCGCAGACTTATAAATGCGGGAATAGATAAAGATTTTTCCATGGGATATGGTGCGGCCAATGGGTTTCGGGCATCCATTGCCTCGTCTTTTTATTGGTATGATCTGCAGGCAGAAAAAAAAACCGGATTGATGCTTTTCCCATTTTGTTTTATGGATTCAATATCTTATTATGAAAATCAGCTCAGCCCAAGATCTGCACTTTCAGAATTGATGGACTATTATAGAAAAATCAAGCAGGTAAATGGCCTGATGGTAACAATCTGGCACAATCATTTTTTTGGCAGCGACCCCATGTTTGCTGGTTGGAAAGAAGTCTATGAGGTATTTTTAAAGGATCAGATCTTCTGGGATATGTGATCTCTTCATCAACGATGTGGGAAACGTGGAATTGTGTAGAAGTGATAATATGAAAACGTAGTTTTAGATTTCAAATAAAATTCTTAATTAAAATTGATGCGACCAGCCAATTTTCTCATTTCATTTACACATCACCACATTTACATAGTTCCACGTTTGCCACATTGTTGAATAAGTACTAATGCTTAAAGTGACGCTTCCCGGTAATCACCATTATAAGCCCTTCTTTCTTACAAAACTCAATGCTGTCTTTATCGCGGATGGATCCACCTGGCTGAATAAATCCTGAAATTCCTTCAGCTGCAGCAATATGGACACAATCATCAAACGGAAAGAAAGCATCGGACGCCAGCATGGCCCCCTTCAGGTTGAATTTAAACTGATTGGCCTTTTCGATTGCCTGTTTCAGCGAGTCGATGCGACTTGTTTGCCCGCAACCCTTTCCGATTAATTGTTTGTTTTTTATAATAGCTATGGCATTTGATTTTAAATGTTTGCAAACCAAATTCCCGAATATCAGGTCCTGTTTTTCAACATCAGTACTTGTTCTTCCACCTGTTTCTTCCCATTTTTCGAAGTTTCCTCTGTCGGCGGTCTGAATCAGCATACCATTCAGCAGTGATTTTTTCACGAGACCTTCTTCCGGCTGTTTAAATAACTGAAGAAGTATGCGATTCTTTTTTGTTTTAAGCAAATCCAGTGACTCCTGCGAGAAAGACGGTGCGATCAGCACCTCAAAAAATAATTCGTTTATCGCCTGTGCGGTTGATAAATCGATTTCACTATTACAAACGAGTACACCACCGAAAGCACTTTCAGGATCTCCAGCCAGTGCATGATCCCAGGCACTCCGGGTAGTACTGCGTGCGGCGATGCCACAAACATTTGTGTGTTTGATAATTGCGAAAACTGTTTTTTCTTCAAATTCGCCAATCAATTGGATGGCTGCATCAATATCCACCAGATTATTGTACGAAATTTCCTTTCCGTTCAGTTGTTTGAATATTTTCTCCCAGTCCCCTTCAAAATATGCCTGCTGATGCGGGTTTTCTCCGTAACGCAGGTGTTTGGCAGTTCTGGAAACAGAAATTGTTTTGCCGGGGTTAAAATATTCATGAATGGCAAGATCGTAACCGGCAACTACTTCAAAGGCTTTTGCGGCGAGCTCCTTTCTTTGTTCCCGCGTTAGCGTTCCCTGCTGACTGGTTAATAATTGTTCAAGAAAGCCATAATCTTTTTTATCGGCGATTACAGCAACATGTGAAAAGTTTTTAGCCGCCGCGCGGATCATAGAAGGACCGCCTATATCAATTTTTTCAATAATTGATTTTTCGTCTTTTGTGTTAGCAACTGTTTCTTCAAACGGATAAAGATCCACGATCACCAGATCAATTTCGGGAATATTATATTCTGTCATTTCTTTCAGGTCCTGCGCTTCTTCCCTTCTTCCAAGAATACCTCCAAATATGGAAGGGTGTAGGGTTTTAACGCGGCCACCCAGGATGGAAGGATAACCGGTAAGCTCTTCAGCACCAGTACAAGGGAAACCCAGTCCCTCTATAAATGATTTTGTACCACCCGTGGAAATCAGACGAACACCCAGCTTATGAAGTTGCGTAACGATGGGCTCCAATCCATCTTTATAAAATACGGAAATCAGGGCAGACTGAATTTTTTTTACCATAACCGAGATTTAAACCGGAAAAATTTATGAAGGAGCCGCAAATTTACTGCAATCAGGTTTCATGACAAAGTCAGTCTACTGAAACATACGAATGAATAGAAAAACCGCCAGTATTCCCAATCCGGCAAACAGCCATGATTTTTTTCTGCATTTTATGAAATGATAGGTACAAAAAATGATAGCGTATAGCAGGATGATGCCCGGAAGTGAAATTTGCAGATTTGCGACCACAGCGCCTGGCAATCCGGAAAGATGATCAATGAAACCGTTTAATGCGCTGATCAGAATCTCCAGGATCCATCCGACGAACTGGGCCAGTGGGTGAATTGGGTTGCAGGCACATAAAAGAATTCCACCCGCCAGAATAAGACTTGACAGAGGAACAGCCAGCAGGTTGGCAAACAGGAAGTAGGTCGGAAACCTGTGAAAATAATAAATGCTAACGGGTGTGGTGAGTACCTGTGCTGCAATGCTTACTGAAGTTGCATTCCACAGAGCACGCAGCATTTTGTTTCGTAACAGGATAAAATCCCGGATCGGTTTTGAAAATAAACCCAGACTCAACACTGCCGAATAGCTCAGTTGGAACCCCGTATCAAATATCCAGAAAGGGTCATAGCAAAGTAACAGGAATGCGGAAGCCGCCAAAGTATTGTACAGCGTAGTTTCTCTGAAAATGTTTCTTGCAAAAAGTGCAAGGCTGAACATTCCGGCCGCACGTATCACTGAAGGGGATGCTCCTGAAAGCAGGCTATAGCCCCACAAGCAGGTGATCATCACGAACAGTTTTATCCAGCGACCGTATTTATTTTGTCTTTGTTGTAAGAGTACAATTTGAAGAAACTGACAGATCAATGCAAGATGCAATCCGGAAATCGCGATGATATGTATAACGCCGGTATCGGCATAGGATTTCAGTAAAACCGGATCCAGGTCATCAGTATAACCAACCATCAGTGCTTCAAGCAAACTATTTTCTGATTTAGGCGGAACATATCTTTTAATAATTATCAAAATTTTTTTTCTGAAAGAACCAAGAATTGTTAAGGCTGATTTTGTTTCTGCGTGCGGAACAATTGAGTATTCATCTTCTTTCAGATAAAGCTGGCTGTAGATATGTCTCAGGCGGCAGAATTTTTTATAGTCAAAATCAATTGATTTGAAATTTTCAATGGGTTGTAAGATTTTGTCGGTAATGATCCATGAATTACCCGTTATCTGACGGGAAACCGCATTACTTTTAAAATATATAAAAACTCTTTCATCCTGGTAATAACCAGTTTGGTTTTTAACAAGGCACTCTATTGTCGCCAAACATTTATAAGAACTTCTCCTCTGGACAGGATCATTTAAAATATGAATCAACAGGTAATTCTTTTTGCTTTCAGCATTGTATGCCGATTCTTTAAGAGGTTTGTCCTGATGAAGATGCATGAGTATACTTCCTGTAAAAAAAAAGAGTACTTGAACGGCGATTCCAAAAAACCCTTGTGCTCGAAATTTTATCTGAAATGAAATGCAATTGTAAAAAACCAGAACGATGAGAGAAAGTAAAAACGCCGGAAAAAGAAAAACAACCCTGAATGGAACATAATATTCTAAAAGCAGACCCGAAATCAGGGGAAGAAGCAGCCTGAGAAATGGCACTGTTTTCCAGGGACTGCGATTCTCCTTTTTTACAAAATCCATTTGCGGGCGGTTAATATTCCCTGAAGCAAATACTTTAATTGCCAGATCTGTTAGTCATTTCACTTTTTTTGACGGGGTTTTACTACCGTGTTTTAACGGTAATTTTTCCTGATTAATACGGTTTACACGAGAGAGAAATAACGGTACTCCTTGATTCTCTTAATCTTACAAATAATGGTAATTTGTAATTCATTGAATGCCATTTGCTTGTAAATCTTTTCAGGGAAGTAAGGTTTTAGTTTTAGGTATATCACAATTGTATCATTTCCTAAAAAATACGACCAATGACCACACAAGTAGAAAATTACGTAAGAGCCAGAAAAAGTAGCCAGACGGATGATGTTGAAAACTTCATCAGAGAGTATAAGCAAAAAAGATGGGTACAGAATTCTGAACGAATCGGAAAGGCCGATTCACTCAGTGCCTGGTATAGTGTTAAAGAGTTGGAAGACTTCCTGGCGCTGGCTAAATCAAATGGAGGAGACGGGGTCAGACTTTTTTATGGTGCATTTCCGGAAGATTATAGTGTGAAACCCGAATACGCAGGCAGACAAACGCTCGTTATGGTTGCAACCAAATCCAGGACCACAGAAGACGGATGCACCATTGATAAAAATATTTACAGGGAAAATAATGGCCGGGTCGAAATTTTGAGTAGTGGTCTTCCGAAAGGTTGTCCACCGTTCTGTCCTCCACCTGATGGTGGAATGGGGGATTTCGGCATAACCATCGTTGATAGGGGATCAAAGGGCATGGAAATAGTTTAATTTCAACGAACATAATCTAAACCTCCTTCGGGAGGTTTTTTTATGCCGTAGAACTTTGCCGATATTTGAAAATATGAATTTTACCGTAAGTGATTTCATCCAGTTATCCATTTTTTTAATCAGCTTATCTGTATTTGCCCAGAAGCCGGTACCTCTTTATCTCAGATTATTCCCGGTATACTTTTTCTTTTTAATGATCGTGGATAAGATAATAGAATACACTCAAGACCTTAACATTCACAATAATATTCTACTGAATATCTGGGGACCGTTCGAGTTCTCGTTTTATTTTTTTGTGATAGGGCAGGTGATTGTCAGCAGGAAAGTGAAAAAACGCATTTTGTATGCAACTATAGCGTTTATGATTTTTGCATTTATCAATCTGTTTTTCTTTCAGCGCAATGACCTTTTTAATCCCATCAATTTTACCATTGGAACAGTGATTACGGTTATTTTATGTATCTATTATTTTTTTGAACTATTTCAAAAAACTGAAGCACAATCCCTGACCAGGTTACCCAGTTTTTGGGTCGTATCTGCCATCCTGTTTAATGTGGTCCTCATTTTCCCCATATTTGCGCTTGTCAGTTTTATGAATAGCCTGAGCAAAGAGAATCTTAAAACATCCATGATCATATTCGATAATATCGTGGCTATTTTCAATATTATCAGCGTTTTGACATATATTTTATATTCGATTGGTTTTTTATGCAGGATCCGAACCAGCAAATCTACTTTGTAATATTTATGGGCACCCTGCTGGCTCTTTTGCTGGTAGGGTTTATCCTGGGGATGATGTTTTTTTATCAGCGCAGACGGCAAAAACAGGAGCGTGAGATGGCCCGGCTGAAGGAAGAGTATGAGCAGGAAGTACTTCGTTCCCAGTTGGAAATTCAGGAAGAAACCATGAAAACGATCGCGCAGGAACTACACGATAATATCGGGCAGAGTCTTTCGGTTATCAAATTGTGGATGTCAATGGCTCCCATTAGCCAGGATCATGAAGCTTATGAGGGTGTCCAGAATTCGAAGGAGATGTTACAGAAAGTAATCCGGGATATGTCCGATTTAACAAAGAGTCTCCATACCGAGCGTATTGCTGATATTGGCCTGTCCGAAGCCATCAGTTTTGACCTGACTTCTATTCGAAGGGCCGGCATTCTGAAAATACATTTTGAAAAGGAAGGAGACGAGTTTCATTTTCCGGATCAGAAATCTATATTTATTTTCCGCATGTACCAGGAGATGATGAATAATATTCTAAAGCATTCCAAGGCAACACATGTGAGAGTATCGGTTATCTATTCCAACAATGATAACTTTGTACTGGCCATTGAAGATGATGGGGTGGGTTTTGATGTTAAGCAAAAGAAAGAGTCCTCCAGTGGCTCCAGCGGACTGGGATTAAAAAGTATGCGCAACAGGGCAAAACTGATCGGAGCAGATTTATCGATTCAGAGTGAACCGGAAAAGGGAACATTGATTACTGTACATGTTCCATTAAATTAATTTTTTTAACACAGCTCATGTCATCATTAAATAAACAGATTCAGGTTGCGATTGCGGATGACCACACACTTTTGAGAAAAGCACTCGCAAAACTGGTTAGTTCATTTGAAGATTATACCGTCTTATTTGAAGCCGATAACGGAAAAGAAATTAAAAAGAAGATCAATGAACACATGGTTCCTGATCTGGTTCTCCTGGATGTCAATATGCCTGAGATGGACGGGTTTGAAACGGCTGCCTGGCTGAACAAAAACTATCCGAAAATAAAAATACTGGCGCTTTCCATGTTTAGTGATGAACGCACCATCATCCGGATGCTCCGGCAGGGGGCCAGAGGTTATATTATGAAAAATATCGACCCGGAGGAATTGAAAAGGGCGCTGGATTCCGTGGTGAAAAAAAATTTTTATTTATCAGAGGAAATATCAGGAAAGATCATCAGTGGATTGCATAAAGATGTAGACAAGGCAGAAGAACCGGCATCACTAACACAAAGGGAAAAAGACTTTCTCCGTCACATATGTTCAGAAATCACCTATAAAGATATCGCTGCAAAAATGTTTGTCAGCCCCAGAACGGTCGACGAATACCGAAATTCACTTTTTGAGAAATTAAAAGTGAAATCCCGTGTCGGACTTGTCATGTACGCTATCCGGAACGGACTGGTGGAAGCCTGAGGAAAGTGTGGGAGTATGAGAGTATGGGAGTGTGGGAGTGCCACTTTTTCATATCACACTCCCATACTCCCATACTCTCATACTCCCGTACTAAAGCAGAGTGTTGAGTTTACTTAGAGAGGTACATACTCCGATCCTTGTACAGCTGTCTGAAATACGGGTCTTTCAGATCTTTTATAAATCGGATCGCCTCACCGGTTGATTTCATTTCCGGTCCCAGTTCTTTATTTACACCCGGGAATTTGTCAAAGCTGAATACGGGTTCCTTGATCGCATACCCTTTTAGATTTTTTACGAAGCTGAAGTCTTTTAATTTGTTATGGCCCAACATGACTTTTGTTGCCACGTTGAGATAAGGGATCTGATATGCCTTTGCAATAAAAGGAGTTGTTCTGGAAGCACGGGGATTTGCTTCGATCACAAAGACTTTCCCGTCCTTTATGGCAAATTGTATATTGATCAATCCCCTGATGTTTAAACGGAAAGCAATTTTTCTGGCATATTCTTCCATGGTTTCTACAACCAAGGGAGTCAGGTTAAACTGGGGAAGCACGGCATTGGAATCGCCACTGTGAATGCCCGCCGGTTCAATATGTTCCATCAGCCCCATCACGTGGAACTGATCTCCGTCGCATATACCATCGATCTCTGCTTCCTGACAACGATCCAGGAAATGATCAATAAGAATTTTATTATCCGGAAGATGTTTCAGCAAACTGACGACAGCGCTCTCCAGCTCCTGATCATTGATTACGATTCGCATCCGCTGACCTCCGAGTACGTAGCTGGGCCTTACCAAAACCGGATACCCAACTGTTTTGGCCACTTCCACTGCCTCATCAACCGTGGTAGCTGTACCATAGGAAGGATATGGGATGTCCATTTCCTTTAGCATATCACTGAAACGGCCGCGGTCTTCTGCGATATCCATATTATCATAAGAAGTTCCGACGATTCGAATGCCCCTCTTATGCAGCTTCTCAGCCAGCTTAAGTGCAGTCTGACCTCCCAATTGAACAATTACACCGTCTGGTTTTTCATGTTCAATGATGTCCCAAAGATGTTCCCAGAATACAGGTTCAAAATATAGCTTATCTGCCATATCGAAATCCGTTGAAACAGTTTCCGGATTACAATTGACCATTATAGATTCATAACCGCATTCTTTCACCGCAAGCAAACCATGCACGCAGCAATAATCGAATTCAATGCCCTGACCGATCCGGTTGGGACCAGAACCCAGGATGATGATTTTCTTTTTGTCTGTAACTATGCTTTCGCTCAATCCCCCATTTTCGAAAGTGGAATAGAAATAAGGCGTTTTTGCTTCAAATTCTGCACTGCAGGTGTCCACCATTTTAAAAATCCGGTTAATACCTGCAGCTTTTCTTTTTTGAAAAACCACTTCTTCATCGCCATCCTGCATGATCAGGGCGATTTGCGCATCACTGAATCCAAGCGCCTTTGCCTCCCGGAGCAATTCAACAGGAAGCGTTTCCATTTTATACTTTTTGATCTCTTTTTCGGCCGTGCAAATCTTCTGAATTTCATATAAAAACCAGCGGTCGATGCCGGTAGCCTGTGATATGGTTTTGACACTCACGCCCAGCATAATCGCATCTTTGATTCTGAATATCCGGTCCCATTTGGGAACCTTGATATATTGAATAAGTTCTTCGGCGTGCATCTGGCTCTTGCCATAGTAACCCAGACCTACCGCATTATTCTCCAAACTCTGACAGGCTTTCTGAAGCGCTTCTGTAAAACTTCTTCCAATCGACATCACTTCCCCGACGCTTTTCATCTGTAATCCGAGGGTATCGTTCGCTCCTTTGAATTTATCAAAATTCCAGCGGGGCATTTTAACGATCACATAGTCCTGCACTGGTTCAAAATAGGCGGAAGTCGTTTGGGTTATCTGATTTTTTAATTCATCGAGGTAGTATCCGATAGCCAGTTTGGCTGCAATCTTTGCAATCGGGTATCCGGTCGCTTTGGAGGCAAGGGCCGAAGACCTTGATACCCTCGGATTTATTTCTACTGATATAATTTGTTCTGTTTCGGGATTCAGTGCGAATTGCACGTTGCAGCCACCTGCGAAATTTCCCAGTGAACGCATCATCAGGATGGCTTTGTTACGCATATCCTGAAAAGCAGTATCGCTAAGGGTCATAGCCGGAGCCACGGTTATGGAATCACCTGTATGAACTCCCATAGGATCCAGGTTTTCCACAGTACATATAATAACAACATTGTCGTTTTTATCGCGCAGAAGTTCTAGTTCATATTCCTTCCAGCCCAGAACGGCCTTTTCAACGAGTACCTCATGTATGGGCGATGCTTTCAAACCTTTATCGAGGGCAGCATCCAGATCATCTTTACTGTGAACGAAACCGCCTCCGGTCCCCCCAAGGGTAAAGGAAGGCCGGATAACCAGGGGGAATCCAATTTCCTGCGCAAATTCTTTTCCTTCCAGCATAGAGTTCGCAACCCTTGATGGCGCTACATCGATTCCGATTCGGACCATGAGCTGTTTAAATTTTTCACGGTCCTCAGCAGTATTGATAGCATCAATGTCAACGCCGATCATTTCAACTTTGTACTTTTCCCAAATACCCAATTCATCTGCTTCCTTACAAAGATTGAGAGCGGTTTGTCCGCCCATAGTAGGCAAAACGGCGTCGATCTGGTTCTCTTCCAGGATTTGCTCGATGCTTTCCACTGTCAGGGGAAGCAGATAAACACGGTCGGCCATCATCGGATCAGTCATAATAGTCGCAGGATTGCTGTTAATCAGGATCACTTTTATGCCTTCCTCCCGGAGACTTCTGGCAGCCTGAGAGCCGGAATAATCAAATTCGCAAGCCTGACCGATAATAATGGGACCTGAACCTATAATGAGTACTGAACCGATTGCGGGATTTTTTGGCATCGAAAAACAAATTCCGCAAAGCTAAGGGTGTGCAGGTTCTTGAAGAAATTTTTTAAAAGGATGGACAAAAAAAATCCCTTCCGCGTTTAAACGGAAGGGATTTATATTTTTCAAGGTCTTATCAATTGTCGTGGAATGATGCCATTTCGATATCATCGAGTAAAACACCACCTTTTTTCGCCTGCTGCTTTTTTTCAGCGATGAGTTTCTTATTATCAACTTTTGATTTGATCCTGAAGACCCATTTTTGTTTTGCTTCTTCACCACGCACGATTCCGATAACGGATCCAACGCTGATGACGAAAAACAGTAAAAATTTATTTTTGAATAACATCTTAGCACTTTTTCAAGTCCGGCCTTAATATAAAGACAGTTTATGTATGCCAAAAGCTGTACCAATTTTTAATTTTTTTAAAAAAGCCTCATTATCATTTACTAACATTTATTTAAGATTGGGAGAATCTTGGTTTGAATCCTTATTTGGGATTAGAACACCTTTACATTTCTAAATTTGGGATTCTATGAACAGATCCGTCCTGTTATTGTTCTGCGTTTTATGTTATGGTTTTGTTTCCGGCCAGCTTTTCCAGCCGCCTGATTATCCGCAAAAGGAATTCAGGAACCCATTGGATATACCCATCAGCCTGGCTGCTAATTTCGGGGAATTACGCGCCAACCATTACCATATGGGCCTGGACATCAGAACGGCTCACCGGGAAAACCTGCCGGTGTATGCAGCAGCCGATGGATATATATTCCGTATTAAAATAGAGCCTTTTGGATTTGGTCAGGCGATCTATATACGGCATACCAATGGATTTGTGAGTTTATATGCCCATCTGAATGCTTTCTATCCTGCTCTCACCAACTGGGTAAAACAAAAACAATACGAATTACAACGGTGGGCGGTTTCACTGGATTTGCCTCCGGGATTATTATCAGTTAAAAAAGGCGAACTGATAGCATATAGCGGAAATATGGGTGGCTCCCAGGGTCCACATTTGCATTTTGAAATCCGGACTTATCCTGATGATATCAACCTGAATCCAATGTTATTTGGGCTGCCTATAGCAGACAATACTCCGCCCGTTTTCAAGAGTCTTTCGGTTTATGATCGTGACAGAAGTTTCTATGAACAGACACCGTCCTTTATTCCTGTGAGGGGAACTGCGGGCAATTATGTTCTCGGCCTCCCCGTTCTTATTTTGAAAACACCCAATCCTGGATTCGGCATTTCGGGTTTCGATACCCAATCGGGTTCGAACAATCCAAATGGCATCTTTCAGGGGATTATTTATGATAATGGGGAAGCCATTTCGGGATTCCGAACGGACCAGATCAGTTATAATGATACCAGGGGTATCAATGCACATATTGATTACCCGACTCATGAACGTGGTGGACCCTATTATCAGTTACTATTCAGAATGCCCGGTTATAACCATTCTATTTACCGTGAAGCAAAGCCGGGTGGATATCTGCATCTGGAAGACGGCAGCCTGCATCTGATCCGCATTGAACTGAAAGACGCGTATGGCAATATTTCAAAACTGGAATTCAAAGTGCGCTATGAACCGGCTGAAAATAGTCATGCTTTTTATGCCGGTAAAATATTTTACCCGGGAATGCTGGACGGCCTTGAAGCACCAAATGCTGCTTTTTATCTTGGACAAACCTGCCTCTATGATTCCCTGCATTTAAATTATGCGGAACTGACTACAGTTCAAAAGGATCTGGTTTCGGCGATTCACAATTTCGGCAATTCGCTGGTTCCTCTGGCAGATACCATGACGGTGCGAATAAAGTTGACGAGTCCGCTGAATCAAAAAGATCATGTTTTGATGATGTGGTCAGATCGCAGTGACTTCGATGTGAAAAAGCCTCAATGGATGGGAGACTGGGCTACAGCGAGTTTCCGGAATTTTGGCAATTTTTCGTTGATACTTGATACTCTTCCGCCGGTAATACGAATTCCCGGGGTGGTAGAAAATGCAAATCTGAGAAGAAGCAGCCGCATAGCAGTGGTCGTAACCGACAATTATAAAAAAATAAAATCTTTCCGCGCTACGCTCGACGGAAACTGGTTATTATTTACCAATGATAAAGCCCGGGCATTTATTTATCATTTCGATGAACATTGTAAACCTGGAAAGCATGAGTTGAAAATTTTTACTGAAGACGAAGCCGGTAACTCTGCATCATCAGTCATTCACTTCATACGCTGAACGCGTAACGCTGAACGCGTAACGCTGAACGCATAACGCTGAACGCGTAACGCTGAATGCTGAACGCTGAACGCTCTGAGAAAAAACCGTCAACCGTCAACTGCCAACAACGAATTCTACTTCTCCTGATCTGAATTTTCCGTCTTCTGTAATCAGCAATCCATTTGAATCGACAGCTTTCAAAACAGAAACAAATAACATGTTATTCTTTTTGAACGTTATCACCTGATCTTTTTTGTAAAGGGATTCATTCAGTCCGTGCAAAATCTGATCAGGCGTTTTATGCAGAATCGAAATCCGCTCCCGTATTCTGGGTACCAATTCTCTGGCTATGGCAACGGGGTCATATCGGGCACCGGTGATCTGATTCAGGGAAATTGCGTTTGGAATCTCGCCGGGAAAAAAGGACTGATTCAGATTCAATCCAATGCCAACGACAGCCCAGTCCCAGTTTTGACCCGTAACCACACTTTCTATCAACAAACCTCCTGCCTTTCTGTCACCCCAATAGATATCATTCGGCCATTTAATTTTCCAGTTTTTATTTTGAAATCCATTCACGAGATCCAGAATGCCCAGTGCGACGGCAGCAGAAAACAGGAATTGCTGGGTCAGGTTCAGGGGGGAAGGCTTAATAACCAGGCTCATCATTAGGTTTTGCCCGGGTTCACTTATCCAGGTCTTACCGCGCTGGCCTTTTCCTGCCCATTGATGTTGGGCTAAATACACCATCCCGTCGGAAGCCAATCCTTCATGAATACGGCCCATGGCATAGTTGTTGGTGCTATCCACAGATTCCAGCTCAATCAACTGATTGTCAAATGTTGTCCTGGCCGGGTTCTCCTTACCGTGATCTGGCAAAAGATTAGTATTTTTGGGCAAATGCGAATGTAGTATTCCTTTGATAACTGGAAGCAGCGCCTTGCATAATTCATCACTTAAAATATTCTGATTATTGGAACAATTGTCAATGTTGGTTAACCGGAAACCAAATAAATCTGCCCGGTTAGCAAAGAACTCAAAAATCATTAAAGCCATTATCCAGGCAATTCAGGAAAAAAAAGGCGAAAAAATCATATCACTTGATCTCCGGAAAATACCAGAAGCAGTATCGGATTTTTTTATAGTTTGTGAAGCGGGAAGTACCACCCAAGTCAGAGCCATAGCGGATTTCATTGAAAAGGAAGTAAAGGAAAAATGCAATGAATCTCCTTATATGCACGAGGGCCGGCAGGTGCTCCAGTGGGTTATCATTGACTATATAAATGTGGTTGTACATATAATGCTTCCTGACTCCCGACGTTTCTATAAGCTGGAAGAGATGTGGAGCGATGCCGAAGTGGAAGAACATGAAGGCTGATCATCATAATCTTTATACCGTTTTTCTGAACTTTTTTATATCCCAAACATTAATTACTAGAAGGAAGACCATCAAATGCCACAGAATAATATAAAACCGAATGACAGGCCAGGATTTTCAAGATTCAGACCTCGAGGCGGAGGAGATGAAAATACCCCGAAAAAAGGACCAAAATTCAATATCTATTGGATCTGGGCCGTAATCGCCATTATTTTACTTGGATATAATTTTTTAGGATCCGGCTTTACGCCTGATGCACATCACCTGGATTCTGAATTGGAATTCAGGAACAATATGCTCGATAAAGGTGATGTTGCACGTCTGGTGCTCGTTACCAATAAAAACCTGGTCAGGGTTTATATCAAGAAAGACAGTCTGGACAAGCCCTACTATAAAGACCTGCTCGGAAAAAACATTCAGGTTGTCAAAGCCGATGGTCCGCAATTCGAATTCCAGGTTACCAAGATTGACGATTTTGAAAAGAGAATGAGCGAGTTCTTCATCAAGAACCCCGCATTGGAAGTTCCCATGTCACCTGTTCAGGAGGGCGACTGGATTCCCGGATTGTTACAGATCGCACTTCCGATCCTTATCATCCTGCTGATTTGGGTTATGCTCATGCGTAAGATGGGTGGTCAGGGTGGTAGCGGCGGCCCGGGTGGAATATTTAATATCGGAAAATCCAAAGCAACTTTATTCGACAAGGGGACACGTGTGAATATCACATTTAATGATGTGGCGGGGCTGGATGAAGCCAAGGTCGAAGTCATGGAAATCGTTGACTTTCTAAAGAATCCAAAAAAATATACTGCTCTCGGGGGTAAGATTCCAAAGGGCGCTTTACTTGTCGGACCGCCGGGCACGGGCAAGACCCTGCTGGCGAAAGCAATGGCAGGAGAGGCCCAGGTTCCATTCTTCTCCATGAGCGGATCCGACTTTGTTGAATTGTTTGTAGGGGTTGGAGCAAGCCGGGTGCGGGATCTTTTCAAACAGGCCCGTGAAAAGGCACCATGTATCATATTTATTGACGAAATAGATGCCATTGGAAGGGCCAGGGGCAAAAATGCCATGATGAGCAATGATGAACGTGAAAGCACATTGAATCAACTGCTCGTAGAAATGGATGGATTCGGGGGCGACAGTGGTATCATCATTCTGGCTGCCACCAACCGTCCGGATGTTCTCGATACAGCCCTCCTTCGGCCGGGTAGATTTGATCGGCAGATTTCAATTGATAAACCAGACCTTAAAGGAAGGGAAGCCATATTCAAAGTGCATCTTAAACCGATCAAGATTTCCTCCAGGCTTGATATATATAAACTGGCTGAACAGACTCCCGGATTTGCAGGGGCAGATATAGCCAATGTTTGTAATGAAGCTGCCCTGATCGCAGCGCGAAAAGGGAAAGACAGTGTAGAGATGGAAGATTTCCAGGATGCGGTGGACAGGGTTATAGGTGGTTTGGAAAAAAAGAACAAGATCATTTCACCCGAAGAAAAACGCATCATCGCATATCATGAAGCGGGCCATGCCATTTGCGGATGGTACCTGGAGCACGCCTACCCTTTATTAAAAGTGACCATTGTGCCCCGTGGTGTCGCTGCCCTGGGTTATGCGCAGTATACACCGAAGGAACAATATCTCTATAGTACAGATCAGCTTTTTGACCAGATATGCATGACCCTCGGCGGTCGGGCAAGTGAATCACTCACTTTCAAAAAGATTTCTACAGGTGCCCAGAATGACCTTCAACAGGTAACCCGTATTGCCTATTCGATGGTTACAGTTTATGGGATGAACGAAAAAATCGGAAACGTAAGTTTCTATGACCCGGCTCAGGAGAATCAGTTTACCAAACCGTATTCAGAAGAAACTTCCAGGCTTATTGATGAAGAAGTAAGAAAACTGATCGACAAGGCTTATGAATTTACAAAGGAATTGCTTACCCAGAAAACCAACCAGCTTCATTTGCTGGCGGAAGCCTTGTTGGAAAAAGAAGTTCTTTTCCAAAGTGATGTAGAGGCGCTGATTGGCAAAAGACCTTATGAAGAAAAAAGGGCCCTGGATGTTTCTGACCATGAATTGCTGGAAAATGATGTTCCGGAACTCAAGGTTGCAGAAAACGGTATACCGGCACATTTGATTCCTGTTCCTCCGGTAGGAGACGTTTAACACAGGTATATGCAAATATCTTCCGCAAAAGAAAATATACTAAAAAAAATCCGGCAGGCGTTGATTAATCCAACGCCTGTTCCATTTCCCCAAAGCGAAGGCAATTCCAGTGTTTACGCTTCCCCGACGCAGGAAAATGAGATCGAATTTGCAGAAAATTTTAGCAAGATCTCAGGCCGGTTTATCTACTGCGCCGATAATGTTGAACTGACCGTTCAGTTAGAGCAATTGATTACCGCACAGTCCTGGACACAGGTTTTTTGCAGAGAACTCCAACTTCTCCCCATACTGGAGAAACCATTGAAGGGAATATTGATCCGGGAAGATCTTCCGGAAGCAGATGTTTCGATAACAACCTGCGAAGCGTTAATAGCCAGAACCGGTAGTATACTGATGAGTTCGGCGCAGGAAAGTGGCAGAACCGTCAGCGTATATGCTCCTGTCCATATTTGCATCGCTTATACCAGTCAGCTGGTATATGATATCCGGGACGGACTTGAGATGCTTTCAATAAAGTATAAAGATCGAATCCCTTCATTTATTACATTGGCAACCGGCCCGAGCCGGACGGCCGATATTGAAAAAACACTTGTAGTGGGGGTGCATGGGCCAAAAGACGTATATGTTTTCCTTGTAGATGCCCAGTGAATTATATTTGCCCATGCAAATCGCAGCGGGTAAAAAGATTTTCTTCATATCAGACTTCCACCTCGGTTCACCCGATCACCAGACCAGCCTGCAAAGGGAGAAATATATCATCCGTTTTCTGGAATCCATCCAGAACGAAGCGGCAGAAATATTTATAGTTGGCGACATGTTTGATTTTTGGTTCGAATATAAAACGGTCGTTCCCAAGGGATATGTGCGCCTCCTCGGAAAGCTGGCTACTTTAACGGATGCCGGAATACCCATACAGTTTTTTGTAGGCAACCACGATATGTGGATGAAAAATTATTTTGAAAAAGAGCTTGCTATTCCTGTTTATTATGAGCCAAAAACTTTTATAAGGAATGGCAAGCGGTTTTTGATCGGGCATGGTGACGGACTCGGTCCTGGAGACGGGGGTTACAAATTCCTCAAAAAAATATTCAGGAATAAATTCAGCCAGGGATTATTCGGCGTGCTGCCACCAGCCATCGGGGTGGGCATAGCGAATTATTTCAGCCGAAAAAGCCGTGTTGCCACACAACAGGCAGATGAGAAATTTCTGGGAGAGGAAAATGAGTGGCTGATTCAATATTGCAAAAAGAAACTTTCCGAAGAAGCCTTTGACTACATGATATTTGGCCATCGGCATCTGCCGATTGATTTTTCTTTTCCAAACGGCACCCGGTATATTAATCTGGGCGACTGGATCCATTATTTCAGCTATGCGTCCTTTGATGGGGAACAACTTATATTACAGAGTTATGATCCCGCACTTGACCACATGATCATCAGAAAGTGAAAAAAATCATACTCTATATTGTTTTCGGCTTTTCCCTCAAATGTATATCCGCGCAAAATGTGGATAGCCTCCCGCAGATGTCTCGTTTTATTGCCGGAGCCTTTGCTGATTTTCAGGTAGATAACCTGGGAAATATTTTCGTTCTGACGCCGGATAACCAATTGAAGAAATATAGCGGCTCCGGGGATTCGCTCGGCGTCTATAATGATGTAAAGCGTTATGGAAAAGTTGCCTATATCGACGTAAGCAATCCGCTGAAGATCCTTCTCTTTTATCAGGAATTCGGTACCATCGTTACGCTGGATCGATTTCTGAATAATGTCAGCAGCCTGGATCTGCGTCAGCTGGGTTTTTATCAGGTTACCTGTATTGGCCTGGCCTACGATAACAATATATGGGTATACGACGCATTGGCCGGTCAATTGAATAAGATCTCAAATGACGGAACAATTATCAGTCAAACCAATGATATTCGTCAGTACATGGATTCAGTACCCAATCCGATTCTGGTTACAGACCAGGGCGGACTGGTGTATTTATTTGATCCGCAGAGAGGAGCTTTTATTTTTGATCATTACGGGGGATATTCAAAATCCATCCCCTTAAAAAACTGGCGTCATTTCTCTGTGATAAATAAAACGATGCTGGGGTGGAACGGACGCGATTTTTTGAAATTTGAAGACAAGATGTTTTCTGAAGAAAAAAAGCAAATCCCGGCTTATTATTTGCCGGCGCTTAAGATTCTCATTATGCCGGATTTTCTCTATGTGTTAAAAGCAGATGGCATTCATGTTTATAAGAATTGATTTATTATGAATGGATTCTGGGATCAGATGATTTTTGACAATCCGCTGAAGAAATACGTATTCGTATTGATAGCCATCGTGATCGGCTTATTGTTCAAACGTATTTTTTCAAAATTTGTGGCGGGCCAGTTGTTCCGCGGAGCTGCCGCCCTGGATAAGGGGATCGACAAGACATCTTTTGTTAAACTGCTGCTGGAGCCGCTGGAAATTTTTCTGATAGCGTTTATTACGATTGTAGCGCTTGATAAGCTACGATTTCCCTCCGCTTTGGAATTCGAAGTGTTTGACGTTCCTTTTAAGAGCATTGTGCATGGAATCGCGAAAACAATTCTCATTGTCGTTTTTATTTGGCTGCTCTTACGTCTGATCGATTTTATCAGCCTTTTGCTAAAGGAAAAAGCGAGAGTGGCCGGCGGGATCAAAGATCATCAGATCGTTGTTTTTTTCAGGGATTTCCTGAAAGTAATGATTGGTATAGTTGGTTTACTGATGGTGCTGGGAATGGCTTTTGGATTTGAAGTGAGTAAATTATGGACCGGTTTGGGGCTTGCCGGTGCGGCTTTGGCACTCTCTTTAAAAGAGAGCATCGAAAATCTGATTGCTTCATTTATTATTTTCTTTGATAAGCCATTTATGGCCGGGGATAATGTCAAAGTGAATAATATTTCAGGCACTGTAGAAAGAATTGGCTTACGAAGTACCCGTATTCGCACGGATTTGAAAACCTATGTTACTGTACCGAATAAACAGATGGTAGATAGTATCGTTGATAATCAAACACTGCGTACATACAGAAAGGCAGAAATCAGGCTGCAATTTGATTCTGCCACCCCTGCAGATACAGTCAGCTCCTTTGTTAGGGACTGCCGAAAAATGATGGAGGAAAAAGATTATATCAGTGATGCTACCGTATTTCTAAATGACATTTCCGGTAACGCTTTGCAGATTAATATCGATTATTTCACCACGCCCATTCCGATGAAAGAATTCAATGAGATTAAACAGAAGTTACATATTGAAATTTTGAACCTCATCGAAAGCAGGAAGATTGTAATTGCAGGATCGGGTATGACGGTTAAACTTGAAAAATTATCCTAAGCTGGCTTTCATCTCCAGCAGAAAGCGTTTCAGTTCCTCGAGTTTCTTGATGGTCTCGAATTTTTCTTCTGCTTTAGAATTTTTCTTCAGGAAGTCTTTGGCGCCTTCAATGGTGTATTTCCGCTGGCGCAGCAGGTGATAGATCAGATGAAGATTTTTTATATCTATAGGACGGAAATAGCGGTCCCCTTTCTTATTCTTTTTAGGCTGCAGTATACTGAATTCGGCTTCCCAGAAACGAAGCAGGGACTGGTTTACCCGGAACATATCAGCTACTTCCCCCATAGAATAATAGTGCTTCTGGAAAAGGACTTCATCTTCAGGGATCTGGATCAGGTCGGCTTCTTCGGAGATCTGACGGATTGATTTTCTGCCTCTTCCGGACTTGATTTTTAAAACAGGATCTGTAATCTGGATTTCTTCATCTGTGGCCGCCTCGATTAATTCAGTAGTTGGTTCTGCTTGCTCCCCGGGAACTGCAGTGTTTTCTGTAGTCTTTAATTTTTTTAGACGCAGTCCCACGTTTACGGGCTGGTCTTCCTTCAACAGGGGGGCTTCCTCCGGCTGGGTTGATTCATCAACAAACTTCATGGAAATCTGGGAGAGCGGTGTCATGCTGATTCAAAAATAACAAAAACTATTCCGAAACGACTTAAAGTTTATTGAAAAAACTTAATCGAAGCTCTGATTGCTGGATGATGCCAGTTTTAAAAGGCGGTCATACTGTTCCGGGGTAATGTCATTATAGAAATAAAATACAGGATCCACGGGTTCACCGTTGCGATGAACTTCGTAATGGCAATGAGGGCCAGTACTCTTACCGGTGTTGCCAACCCAGCCTATTATTTCTCCTCTTTTTACTTTTTCCCCAGGGTGTACCTTTATTTTGAACATATGACCAAAAAGCGTTGCGTATCCATATCCATTATGAATGACCACATGGTTTCCATATCCGTTACCGGTATTGCCGGCTGTTTCAACTGTACCATTGGCAGTTGCATATATAGGCGTTCCGATAGGGGCAGCAAAATCGAGCCCCGCATGAAATTTGGTCGTTTTATAAACGGGATCAACGCGATACCCGAAGCCTGAGGCGATTCTTTTCAAATCTTTATTGCTCACTGGCTGAATTGCGGGAGTACAGGCCAGCAATTGTTCCTTATTCTTTATAAAACCATTGATTTCATCATAGGATTTGGTCTGTGCACGGATCCTTGAACTGAGACCGGTCAGTGAATTGGCAATTGAAACAGCCAGGTTTTCCTGGTCCATTCCCTGAACTAACTGAAACTCCTGCTCTTTTGCGAGATTTTTTGCCCTGGCACTGTCGGGAATGGGATTGGCCTCAAATATAGCCCGGTATACTTCATTGTCTCTTTTTTCCAGGCCAACAATCTGTTCCTGCATTTTTTTCAACTGTCCGTTCAGTATATAAAAGTTATCCTTCAGTGCTTCGTTGGTCTGCATCAGTCTTTTTTCATTTGCGGAAGGAAAATAACGGTAGGCGAGGGAGACAAGAATCAGGGCGGTCACAATGGAGGCAGATAAAAAACCAAGAATCCGAAGCAGGGTTACGCGCAAAGGCGTTTCCAGTTTTTCGTACCGGAGGGTATTGGTATTATAGTAATATTTAATCTTTTTCATTCAGTCGGATGGTGCCGGCACGCCGTTTACGAGGCGGACGCTGTACCTTTGCAGCGCCTGATTAATAACGCAAGTGTACTAATTATTATGCTTTTATAAAGCTTGATTTAAAGATAGTCTGATAAAATATGATGGGAAGCGCTGAGATAAGGGAGAAATTTCTGGATTTTTTCAAATCCAAATCACACGTCATTGTTCCATCGGCACCGATTGTGACCAAGAATGACCCGACCCTGCTTTTTACCAACGCAGGGATGAACCAGTTCAAGGACTACTTTCTTGGAAATAAAATAGCACCCCATCGGCGGGTGGCGGATACTCAAAAATGTTTAAGGGTTAGTGGCAAACACAACGATCTCGAAGAAGTAGGCGTGGATACTTACCATCACACGATGTTTGAAATGCTGGGAAACTGGAGTTTTGGCGATTATTTCAAAAAAGAAGCCATCATCTGGAGTTGGGAATTGCTGACTAAAGTGTACCAGATTCCGGAGGATCGTTTGTACATAACCATTTTCGGGGGAGATCAATTTGAAAAGCTGGGTTCCGATGAGGAATCGAAAGCAGAATGGTTAAACTGGGTGGCAGAGGACCGTATCATAAACGGCAGCAAAAAAGATAATTTCTGGGAAATGGGTGATACCGGGCCCTGTGGTCCCTGTACGGAAATTCATGTTGATTGCCGCACGGATGACGAGAGAAAATCCAGTGAAGGCAAGTTGCTGGTAAACAGGGATCATCCACAGGTGATCGAGATTTGGAACATCGTATTCATCCAATTCAACAGGATAAAATCCGGAGCGTTGGAAATGCTGCCCTCACGGCACGTGGACACGGGTATGGGACTTGAAAGACTGGTACGTGTGCTTCAACACAAACAAAGCAACTATGACACGGATATTTTCAGCGGAACTATTTCCCTGATAGCCAAAATAACCGATAAAAAATATACAGCCTCCGATACAGAGAAAAGGGATATTGCATTTCGGGTAATTGCAGATCATATCCGTGCCATTTGTTTTACGATTGCCGATGGACAGCTTCCGGCAAATACAGGAGCCGGTTATGTGATCAGAAGAATTCTGCGCCGGGCAGTACGTTATTATTATTCTTACCTGGATCAGAAGGAACCTTTATTATTTCAGCTCGTAGCCCATCTGGCTGTTCAATTTGAAAAAGTGTTTCCCGAATTACAGCAACAGCAGTCATTTATAGAAAGGGTTGTGCGGGAAGAAGAAGAAGCCTTTTTGCGTACACTGGATAAAGGAATTAAGATTTTCAATGAATATATCGCCAAGGGAACCGGAGAGAACTCGTCTGATTCCCAAAAGGAAAAACGCATCTCGGGTGCTTTCGCTTTTAAATTGAATGACACCTATGGCTTTCCTGTAGACCTTACTTCGCTGATGGCAAGAGAGATTGGCTGGTCGGTTGATGAAAAAGATTTCGACACTGAACTGCAAAAGCAGAAAGACAGGTCACGCGCTGCCGGTCAGCTGGATACCGGTGACTGGGTACAGGTACATGAAAATGGGAAAATCATTTTTTCAGGATATACGGAACTGAATACCGACACCGAAATCAACCGATGGAGAAAGGCAAAAATTAAAGGCAGGGATATATATCAACTCGTATTGGGAAAAACCCCGTTTTATGCCGAAAGCGGTGGACAGGTTGGTGATACCGGTGTTCTGACAATTTCCGGTGAAAAAATAGACGTGCTGGATACGAAGAAGGAGAATGATCTCATTATACATTTTACTGAGAAATTACCCGCGGACCAGCAGGCCCGGGTACTGGCGAGTGTTGACAGTGAGAAAAGAAAAAATATAGCCGTTCATCATACAGCCACACATCTGCTGCACGCTGCTTTGAGAAAGGTCTTGGGTATGCACGTTGCGCAGAAGGGGTCATTGGTAAATGCGGAACATCTTCGTTTCGATTTCTCCCATTTTGCCAAACTCAGTGACAGCGAAATCTCTGAAATTGAAAAACTCGTCAATGAAAAAATCAGGGAAAATATTCCGGTGGTGATTCGGGAAATGCCCAGGGAGGAAGCATTGAAAATAGGTGCAATGGCTCTTTTTGGGGAAAAGTATGGAGACAGGGTTCGCGTTGTAACCATTGATCCCACCTATTCAGTAGAACTATGCGGCGGAACACATGTGTCTGCCAGCGGGGAACTTGGATTCTTCAGGATCAAATCTGAATCAGCAGTGGCTGCAGGGGTGAGAAGAATAGAAGCGATAGCGGGACTGGCTGCTGAAAATTTTATTGATCACGAAATGAATATTTTATCCGCCGTACGGGAGCATTTTAAAAATCCTAAGGACCTGTTGAAATCCCTGCAGGATTTACAATCGGAAACCAGCAGCATGCGAAGGAAACTGGAGTCGATGGAAATGAAACAGGCTGCTCATTTGAAAACGGAATTGTTGGGTAAAGTAATTTCTATAGGCAAGTATTTTTTTATAGGGGAAATATGTGATGGGATTGGCGCTGAAACGCTTAGAAAATTAGCCGGTGAGCTTAGAGCGGAATCGTCCACTCTTTTACTGGCGCTCGCAGTTGTTACAGAAGGAAAACCTTTTGTAGTAATTGGAATCGGAGACGGGCTGGCCAGCGAAAGAAATCTGGATGCATCAAAACTCATCCGGGAGCTGGTTGCACCCAAAATCAAAGGTGGGGGCGGTGGGCAAAAAACACTGGCTTCTGCCGGTGGTCAGGAGGCTGGTGATCTGGAATCTGTCATCGCAGCCGTTAAAGATGTGGTTTAAGTTCATAAGATCTTTTTCTGCCGGTATATCTTTTCATTGAAAATGTAAATAAAGCAAACGACATGTGTCGATAGCCGGTAACTTTTTACCGGAAATTTTTTATATTCAATCACCGGTAATTCGATAACTGATTACGGGCGCAGAAAATTTCCAATGGATGAAGGTGAAAGTCATCATAGCGGCCCTCGTTATTTTCCAGGTCTTTTCTTTGTTTAGTCTGGCACAAAACCGGGAAATCAAATTCAACTTATTGGAGGGAAATAACGGCGAATCACTTGGCAACATAAATGGTATCACCCAGGATTCATATGGATTTATGTGGTTTACCGGTCAGAGAAACCGTTGCTTATACCGCTATGACGGATACCGGATGAGCAGTTTCAGACACGACAGTCTTGATAATAATTCCCTGGGCGGAGATCTGCTCGAAACGGTTTATGCCGACACAAACGGAAAAGTTTGGATCGGATTTTATGATGGCGGACTAGACCTATACGAACCACATGCAGGAATTTTTAAACACTTTAGAAATTCACCAAAAGATCCTGCGAGTCTGAGCCCGGGAATGGTAAGTGTTATAATGAGAGACCGGGAAGGAAATCTGTGGGTCGGAACACAAAATGGTCTTGATCGTCTGGACGAAAAAAAGAACCATTTTATTCATTACAGAAATGAACGCGATAATTCGTTCAGTCTGAGCAGCAATTTTGTACGTGCCATTTACGAGGACAGAAAAGGAGTTTTATGGATCGGAACCGGATTCCCATTTGATCTTCTTAATCCGGAAGAAGGCGGTTTGAACCGAATGGAGAAAAATGGAAACTTTACAAGGTTCATGCACGATCCTGCAAATCCGAATACGCTTGTCAATAATAAAGTGAGATCAATACTGGAAGATTCAAGGGGAATTTTCTGGATCGGAACAGCTGACAACGGTATTCAAACCATGGATCGTCAAACTGGAATTATCCGAAGATATATTTATGACCCTGCGCATACTGACCGGTTGGGTCTTCCACCGGCAAAATCAGGAAATCCATATGAGCATGTTACATTTATTTGTGAAGACAGTAACCACTGTATTTGGATTGGGACATGTTTTTCAGGTATCAATCATTATGATCCGGCATCACGGAAACTGACTCATTTTGAATCAAGCAATGGCTTCCCTGATAAGGGTGTATGGATGGGCTATGTTTCCAGGGACGGCGTTTTTTGGTTAGCCTCCCAGGAATTAACACCGAATACTTACAGAGTTGACCCAACGCCAAAGCCAATTCAGAATGTTACCACCGGATACAGAACATATAGCTTTCATCAAGATAAAAATGGGATGCTCTGGGTGGGAACTATGACCGGTGGTTTGAGACAGTTTGATGCAGAGAAAACGCTGAAGCATATATTTATCGGAAATAAAAATGATTCCATAGATCTTTCGGGTGTTTTCGTTTATTCAGTTTTAGACTATGAACGGGACAGCCTTTTATTGGGAACCGGTAGCGGTTTGTTTGTATTAGATAAGATATCCGGACGGCTGTCCAGATTTCTGCCAGCGTCTAATTCCGGAATTTCACTTATTACTGAAGTGTATGATATTATCCGGGATGACCATAAAAACCTTTGGTTTGCCTCGATAAATGGACTGATTTATTATGATACTAAAAAAGGAAACTTTACAAAATATCTCTCTGAAATAACTGATTCGGCAAACCTGACCTTTAATGGTATTTCCTGCGTGCTGCAGGACGGATCGGGCAATATTTGGGCAGGCACTACCGGATACTATAACCGGTCGGGAGTTTTCCAATTGAACCGTCAAACGGGCGGATTTAAAAATTATTTGAACGGAATGAATGTTCATCGCCTTTATGAAGATAAAGAAGCAGTTATGTGGGCCGGTACGGACAAGGGATTGTACAGGTTTGATAATAAAAAGAAAGATTTTGATGCTTATTTTGATCCTAATTCAAATCTTGGAAATTCTATCGTGAACGGCATGACGGAAGACGATTCCGGAAACCTTTGGATCAGTACCCAATCAGCCATTGTAGAAATAAGTTCAAACAGGAATAAGTATTTCGCATTGGGGAAATCGTATGGTATTCAACCCAATGATTTAATTCAGGCTGGAATTTATAAAACGGTCAAAGGAGAGATCCTGGTAGGAAATAATAATGGTTTTTATTTTATTGATCCAAATGAAATTTCCACAGAAGTAAAATCTTTTAATATTATTATCACCGGGATGCTTATAAACAATTCTTTAGATCCTGGAATAGATAAAAACATTTCGGGAACTTCTATAGAAGATATGAAGGAGATAAAGTTGAAGTATAACCAGAATAATATTTCCTTTCAATTTGCGGCGGATGACCACCGTTCGGTTGAATCCGTCAAATACTATACGATGCTTGAAAACTACGATAATACCTGGCGGGTTGCCAGCGGCGATAAATCTGCCGCTTTTATCAAAGTGGAGCCGGGTAAGTACAATTTCAAAATAAAAGCTTTTAATGTGGATGGTCTCATGGCCGAAAAAACGATTCAAATTATCATCGAACCACCCTGGTGGAAAACATGGTGGGCCTATGGAACCTATGCCTTATTGTTAATTGTATTTTCCTTTGCAATGAACCGGTTTCTCCGGGAACGCGCTATCAGTTTTGAACGGCAAAGAGCCCAGGTAAAGGAACTGGCCCAGGCCAAAGCGATAGAGAAAGCATATTCTGAATTAAAAAATGCACAAGCACAACTGATACAAGCCGAAAAGATGGCATCACTTGGAGAACTGACTGCCGGCATCGCACACGAAATCCAAAATCCGTTAAATTTTGTCAACAATTTCTCTGATGTGAATAGAGAACTTCTGATCGAGATGAAGGAAGAATTGGATAAGGGTAATATGACGGAAGCCAAAGTGATTGCCAAGGATGTAATCGATAATGAAGAAAAGATCAGTCATCATGGCCGACGTGCGGATGCTATCGTAAAAGGTATGTTGCAGCATTCACGTACGAGTTCCGGTCAGAAAGAACCTGCCGATATCAATGCGCTGGCGAATGAATATTTACAGTTAAGTCATCATGGTCTTCGGGCCAGGGATAAAACTTTTCACGTAACAATCCAAACGGATTTCAACGAAAATACAGGTAGAATTAATATTGTCCCGCAGGATATCGGAAGGGTTTTACTGAATTTGTATAATAATGCTTTTTATGCGGTGACAGAAAAAAAGAAACAAATCCCGGATGCTTTCGAGCCTCTCGTAAATGTCAGTACGAAACGACTAAATGATAAATTGGAAATCCGCATAAAAGATAACGGAAAGGGGATTCCCTCAAAAGTAATGGATAAGATTTTTCAGCCTTTTTTTACTACAAAGCCTGCCGGAGAAGGAACCGGATTAGGGTTATCGCTGAGTTATGATATTGTAAAAGCACATGGTGGTGAGATACGGGTGGAATCAATAGAAACGGAAGGTTCCACGTTTATTGTGGTTTTACCAGTTTGACCTGGTAGTATGCTCCAATACCGGCAGGTAAATCCGACCTGAACCGGAAGTAAAAAATCTGTTAAAGCTCCGGGGAATCAATTATCCGAATATTTTCGTATTTCAGAATATTCACTATATTTGAAATACGAAACTTGACGTAGTTATAAATAAAAATTTACCACTGATGAAAAAATTCTTTTACCAGGTGTCGCTGATCGGTGTATTATGCCTGGCTGTCGCTATGAGTACAATGGCCCAGTCCGTAGCAACTCCACCACCTCCAGCACCAAAAACAGTAACGATTGATAACGGAGATCAATCGGAAATAATTATTCGCCAAAAGGGAGATAAGGACACAAAAATCACCCTGGAAATTAAAAACGGGGAATACTTTATCAACGGAAAACCATTGGAAAAATTCGATGATCAAAACGTTATTGTTGAGAAAAGGGATATCGCTGGCGATCATGATGATTACAGTATATATTCCCCGTCTCCTTTCCGGATCAATCCCTGGAATGAAGACCGTATGGAAAGAGATCAGCAAAACAGAGATGAAACGGCAAGAAGAGTTCAGAAGTCAATCCAGATCAGGATGAATTCGGCCTTCCTGGGTGTTTCGTCCCGAAAGGCAGAAAAGGGGGGTGCTACCGTTTTGGAAGTAACTGCCGGCAGTCCGGCTGAAAAAGCAGGCATCAGGAAAGGAGATGTTATAACAAAAGTGAATGAAAGCAAAATAGAAAGCCCGGAAAGCCTTTTCGAAACCATTCATAATTTTAAACCGGGAGATAAAGTAAAAATCGTTTTTACCAGAGATGGGAAAGAGCAATCCGTGATGGCGACGCTGGAAAAATCGGAGTTTAAACAAAAGGATTTTAATTATAACTACAATTTCAAAATGCCGCCGATGCCGCCGATGTACGGAATGGATATGGACTCCTGGGGGCATAAACAACCGAAACTGGGCATAAAAGCGCAGGATGCGGAAGACGGCAAGGGGGTGAATATCCTGGAAGTAGAAGACAGCTCAGCCGCATTTAAATCCGGGTTAAAAAAGGGCGATATTATCGTTCAGTTTGATGGAACAGAGGTGAACAGCACCAGTGAATTGGTTGATCAAATGGAAGAGGCCCGTCACAAGCCTGTCATAAAAGTTAAAATCCTGCGTGCCGGTATAAGTCAGGACTTAGAAATTAAAATACCCCGTAAATTGAAAACAGCTGAGCTTTAGACAGATCAAATGAATTCATAAGAAATTCCTGCGATTTTTTACCTTCGTGCACTGGATTCAACTGGTTCACGCCAAGCGCAAAGAACCGGCTATAAGCTGGCCATTCTTTGCGCTTTTGTTTGTTTTCCGGGCGCTTAATTTTTGATATGACTGCAGAAGTATACGAAACAGTAATCGGTCTGGAAGTACACGCACAGTTACTGACTAAAACAAAACTGTTTAGTGCGGATGAAACCGGCTTTGGGGCGGAACCGAATACTCAGATCAGTCCGGTTACTCTCGGATATCCGGGCACTTTGCCCGTACTCAATAAAGAAGCCGTTCGCATGGCTGTAAAAATGGGTCTTGCCTGCCACTCTGAAATTGAAACCAGGAATTACTTTGCAAGGAAAAATTATTTCTATCCTGACCTGCCGAAGGGATACCAGATATCCCAGCACACTACCCCGATTTGCAAAGGAGGTTATGTGAATGTCAGTATGCCAGAGGGAGATAAGCAAATACAGCTGAATCGTATACACCTGGAAGAAGATGCCGGGAAGAGTATCCACGACATGGATGATGATTTTACCTGCCTGGACTTCAACCGGGCCGGTGTCCCACTGATTGAAATCGTAACAGAACCCTGTTTAGGTAGTCCGGATGAAGCGGTCGCCTTTCTGACAAATCTCAGGCGTATTCTGCGTTACCTTGCTGTTTGTGATGGAAACATGGAAGAGGGAAGCATGCGTTGCGATGCGAATGTTTCCATCCGGAAAAAAGGAGACAGCATGCTCGGTACCAAAGTGGAAATAAAAAACCTGAATTCGATCCGCAACGTAAAACGAGCCATAGATTTTGAAGTTAGCCGTATGAGTGAACTGGCGGATAAAAATGAAATCATCGTTCAGCAAACGCGCAGTTTCGACGCTCTAAACGGAACAACCTTTTCTTTACGTTCAAAGGAAGAGGCAAATGATTATCGTTATTTTCCTGATCCGGACCTTCCGCCATTTGAAGTGACACCTGTTTTGCTACTTGATATTCAGGCGTCGATACCTGCTTTGCCGGAGGAGCTCATCAGCAGATACATGGAGAATTATAAATTAAGCAGATACGATGCGGAGGTGATTACTGATAATAAAGAAACGGCTGATTATTTTGAATCCCTGATTTTATTGACAGCTTCTTATAAAGCCGCAGCCAACTGGCTTCTGGGTCCGGTAAAATCCTATCTCAATGAAAACAATATTTCTATTTCCTCTTTTCCGGTAGAACCTGCCGGCATGGCTTCTCTCATAGCATTGGTGGATGAGGGGCATGTACATTTTTCAACCGCATCCTCCAGAATTTTCCCGGAACTGGTTTCCGGAATTGCCAAAGATCCTTTGGAGATTGCGACCCGCCTCAACCTGATACAGACCGGCGATGAGGCGCAGATTCTGGAATGGGTAAAGCAGGCAATGGATAAGATGCCCGATAAAGTTTTAGAATATAAAAAAGGGAAGAAGGGGTTGCTTGGCCTGTTTGTTGGCGAAGTTAAAAAGATTTCAAAGGGACAGGCGGATCCTCAGTTAACGAATCAACTGCTTATCCAAAAACTGGAAAAATAAATATTAATAAAAGAAATGAAAAAAATACTCGTTCCTATCCTGGCCAGCATTCTTATTTTTTCTTCCTGCAAAAATGCAGATAAGAGCCGGTTCCAGGTAAAACTCGCTTATACGAACAGCGACAAAATGATCACGCCGCAGAATGCAGGAAAAACTGACGGATGGGTATTCCTGGAAGAAATTGTGTATGGTAAATCACAGCCACCGTTGATCATAGATTCGCAAAAAATATCCGGTACTTCCGGTAATCTAACTTTTCGTGGCAAGAGCCAGACACAGGCAATTTTTGAATTGGTATTCGGTGATAATGTTGTGGCTGTTCCGCTTATTAACGATGCTTCGGAAATTCAAATTGACGCGGATCTTTCTAAAACAAAGGATTTTTATACAGTGACCGGTTCTCCGGCGAGCAAACAACTGCAGGACTTACTTGCCCGGGTGAGTAATTTAAATAATGAAATTCAATCATCTTTTGGCCAACTCGACAGCCTGAAGAAAATGAATGCACCGGACAGTGTCCTGGTGGCTGCCAACAATAAAAAAAATGGAGCCGTCGACCAGTTGAACGATTATCTGAAGCAATTTATTCAGACTACGCCAAATGCGACGCTGGGCGTGTTGGCGCTTGGATGGGCTTCCAGAAGTTTCCAGCCGGATCAAATGCAGGCTTCTTTAAAGGACTTGAAAGCCCGTTTTCCCGGAAATGCCTTCTTATCAGAGATGGAAAAGAATAGTCAACAGCCGCCTGATCAGCAGTCATCTGGTGGTGAATCCTGGGTTGGCAAAACGGTGCCTGAACTGGTGATGCACGATCCGAACGGGAAAGAGATATCTATTTCTTCCTTCAAGGGTAAATATCTGCTTATTGACTTTTGGGCCAGCTGGTGCGGACCCTGCAGGATGGAAAATCCGAATGTGGTAAAAGCGTATAATGAATTCAAAGGAAAGAATTTTACAATTCTTGGTGTGTCACTCGATAAGGATAAGGATTCGTGGAAAAAGGCCATCGCACAGGATCATTTGAGCTGGACACAAATGAGTGACCTGAAATATTGGAATAGCCAGGCCGTTGAAACATTCGGATTCCAGGGTATTCCTTTTAATGTGCTCGTGGATCCGTCCGGTAAAGTGATTGCGGAGTCGCTTCGCGGGGAGGACCTTGATTCCAAACTGAAGCAGGTACTTAATTAGACACATTTCTCACAATTCCGCTTTCGCCACACTCTTCTTCCGACTAATGGATATCAGTAAAGCTGGTAGAAAAATCAGGTTTGTAAGTGTTGCCATTACCAGCGTGAGAGAAGTCAGCCAGCCGAGTGCCTGTGTTCCCCCGAATCCACTGAAACAAAAAATGACAAATCCTGCAATCAGTACAAGGGATGTATAGACGATGCTGATTCCGGTGGAATGAATGGTTTGAATGACCGTACTTTCCACGGTGCTGTTGGTACTACGGTCCTGTTTATAATTTACCAGGAACCGAATGGTAATATCAATCGCGATTCCCAGGGCGATGCTGAAAACAAGAACAGTGGAAGGTTTTAATGGAACGCCTGCCCATCCCATTACACCGGCGGTGATAACGAGTGGAATCAGATTGGGCAATAAGGAACAAATCAGAATTCGTATGCTTTTGAAGAGATATAACATACATGCGGCAATCAATAGAAAGGCCCAGATTATACTTTGTTTCAGCCCCGCAATGATAAATGCACTTCCTTCCAGAAAAGTCACCGTTGTACCGGTGAATTCGATTTTATAATGTGCCGTATCAAATAATTCATCCGCCCTGATTTTTACCTGACCCAGAATTTGAGGCAGACGAATACTTCCAATATCTGCCATGTTGACGCTGATCCGAAGTATTTGTTTATTACTATCAACGAAACTATTCGCCAGTTTCATAACTCCATTGGGTTTTGCGCTGCTGTCGGTCTTCATATTCAAATAAGGGGCAAGAAATGCAAGATCAAGATCATTCGGCAATGCATAATTCAGACTGTCGTTATGATAATATGCCTGACGCAGGAATTTCAAACCTTCAACGATTGACAGGGGCCTGGCCATTACTGAACTGGAATCTATATATGCCGACAACTTATCGATTTTGGTAAAGTTGGCCAGCATATTCGCGCGGATCCCGTTCTTTCTTTTCGTATCGATCAGTATTTCCAATGGCATCACCCCTTTGAAATTATTCTCAAAAAACTTCAGATCGGCATATACCGGATCCGTTTTAGGAAGGTCGTCCAGGATATAGGCCTCGGAACGCAGGCGTGTAATTCCGACGATCGATACCGCCAGGATCAGCAGGGTTGAAATGAATATGGTTTTTTTATGATGAAGTGCCCAGTTTTCCAGCCAGTCAAGCAGGGTCATCAGCCAACGATTCGAAAGATATTTCATATGCCTGGCCTTCGGATCCGGTAAATAACTGAGAGACGCGGGGATCAGGATGATAGAAATAATAAAGAGTAACATGATGTTGATGCCGGCTACTACACCAAATTCCTTTAAAATAGCACTTTTGGTCAGCGCAAAAACCCCGAAACCTATAGCAGCAGCAATATTACAAAACAGGGTTACCACGCCCATCTTACTGATCATCTCATACAATGCTTTCCTTTTCTCTCCGGTTTCCATGAATGAACTATGGTATTTATTCAAAAAATAAATGCAGTTCGGAATACCGATCACAACAATTAAGGGTGGT
>Ga0193753_10000567_pt1 | contig 36027 bp, 35 predicted proteins | sample H1c2metaG_FD_144925 | JGI IMG/M metagenome (GOLD analysis project Ga0193753, IMG submission 144925) | Soil microbial communities from a riparian zone of the East river system, Colorado, United States - H1c2 | ecosystem: Environmental > Terrestrial > Soil > Riparian zone | place: USA: East...
GCACGTACTGCTACAGGCACCGAGGTTGCAAGCGCGCACGCGGTAGTAGTACGTGCCGCTAGGTTTGGCGGTGTACGACTTGCTGAGCGCGGTGCCGGTGTAGACCTTGCTCTCGCCCGAGAAGTCGGAGTTGCTCGATTCGAATAGTTCGTACGCCGTCAGCGTGCCGCTCGAAGTGGTCCAGCTGATGCTGTAGTTGCCCGTGTTATTGGTCGGCGGCACCGTGATCGATGGCGGCGCCCCGGGAGGCACGGTCACAACCACGCCATTGGCACCGGTGCGGTAGGTGGTGCACGCGCTGCCGTTGCAGCCGCGCACGCGGTAATAGAACGTGCCGTTGCCATGGCCGGAGATCGAGGCGCTGGTGCCGGGGCCGCTGAATACCCGCGTTTGAGCAGAGAACGACGCGCTTGTCGATTCGAAGAGCTCGTACTTGGCGACGGTTCCCCCGGCGCTCCAGCTGATGGAATAGCTGCCTGTCAGGCTGGTGGTGGGTACGGAGATCGACGCGGGCGCGGTTTGCGGAGCGAGTTCTTCGATCAGCGTGCGATTGCCCGCGGCATCGAGCGTGTAGGTAGTCACATTGCCGTTGTCGTGCGTGACCTGGCGCAGCCGCCCGAGCGCGTCGTATTCGTAAGTCGTGGTCGCGGCAGAGCTCAGGGTGGCGATCGCCACGCTGGCACACAGCATCGTGAGAGCTAGCCATCGAAAGGTCTGGCGAGGCGCGCCCACGCGCGCTCCCCGATGTGGCACCGCTACTTCACGACGTATACAGGGCATGAACGAACCTTTTATTCCAAGCGAGCGCGCTGCTGCGTCGCGATTTGTTTTGTAGTTGTGTATCTGTCGCGAGTTGGCAATTTCTCCCACATGCCACGGAGAATTTTTTTGAATTCTTGAATATCTGTACGAACGCGACAGATATTCGCAGTTATGTCGTGCGCGCTTCAGCGCGGATGATGTAGAAGCCGGCCGAGGCGTCGACTACCATCGCTTCGAATCGATGAACTCATTTGCGCAATCGCCCAGAAAATTGATCCGCTCCCGCGTCGGGGCGCGTGTCATTTCTGTACTTCTCGTTGGGGGCGGGCACCTCGCCATCGCGCTGCTCATGATGGGCGACGTAGTTCGATCGCAAATGCGCAGCCCTGCCGTTGAACCTCTCATCGTGTTCGTCGAGCCTCAGCGTCCCGTGCTGGACAGCTCGAGCCTGCAATCGGAACCGCCCGCGAGTCAGCTGGCGCTTGCCGCGCCCGAACTGCCACCGCAGGTGATGCTGGTCGAGACAGCGGTAGATCCACCGAAGGTTGATCCGGGCTTCGCGCCTGATATGGCGTTCTATTCGCAGCGCGCCAATCTCGCGCATGGGACCAAGGCCAGCGTCATGTTGCTGCTCGATATCGCGGCCGATGGTTCAGTGATCACAGCGCAGCTGGTGCGCGGCTCGGACGATGCCGCGGTCAATACCGCCGCGATCGAATATGCAAAAGCGACGCGCTGGATCCCCGGCACCGTCGACGGAGTGCCGCGCATCATGCAAGCCAGCCTCAACGTGATCTTGGGGGAGCGCGGTTGACGCCGCTGGCGTCTACTTCTTTCCCGACAGCCGGTCGATCAACGACGCGAACTTCGAGCCCTTCTTGTCCACCTTGACGCGCAGATGCCGCACGCCGGTGTTCTCCGCGCTGTCATTGGTGATCTCGAGCGTGTGGGCGCCGAGAATCTCCAGCGTCTGATCGAGCGTCTCTTCGTCCACCTGTGCATGCGCGTCGCGACGTACGCCACGAGCACCAGGCTTGCGAGCCTTGGAAGCCTTGCCCGGCGATGCCGGCGGCGCGGAGGCGGTGATGGGAGCTGCCTTGGCCGCGGCGGGTGCCGCCTTTTCGAAGCGCGGCGAGGTTTCGCCATCGACGTCCTGCTCGATGGCTACTGGCAGGTCGTCTTCGAGCAGCTTGAAGATGCCACTGGCATTCGATGAGGTCATGGACAGCGGCGTCGGCGCCGGCCCGTCCTTGATGTTCACGGCGCGATGGATGCCACTGCGCGCGGCGTTGATATCGTTGGCGCGCTCTTTCTCGATGGTGGTCACGGGCACGACCGAAACCGCCTTGAAGTCCGAGCGCACGTAATACGCCACCTGCTTCGCGGAGACCGCGTCGCTGAAGAACCCCAGGCGCAAGCCGAACCAGGTGCGGCCCTCACGGCTCGCCTCGGTGGTGTAGAGCGTGTACGCGTTGAAGATGGCGAGCGGCGGAACCTTCGCCATATCGAAGGGGGTGACCGACCAGTCGAGCTGGATGGCGAACAGGACCGGCGCGTTGCGCTTGACCTCGGCCTTGATGGCCTGCATCGACTGCGTGTCTTCGGGCTTGATGACGCGAATCGCTTCGTCGACGTCGGCTTCGCGCGAACCTTCGCGGAACGGCGAATGGCGTTCGAGCAGGCGGATGGTCTGGGTGTCGGAGAGATCGTCGAGCTCTTCGATGACCTGGCGCATGTTGGTGAGCGACGGCGTCGCGGAAATGGGCGGCGCGGATTTCGGCGCGGCCATGGCCGGCATCGGGTTTCGGTGCGACCGGCGCTGCGGCCTGCAGCGCGGGGGCCGTCACCTTCGCGGCAATCTTCGGCGCTACTGCCGGTGGTTTGGCAGGCGGCGTCGCCATCACCGGCTTCGTCGCGGGCTTGGCTGCGACGGGCGCGGGAGCAGGAGCGGCCGGCTGGGTCGCCGCGGGCCTGGCAGCCACGGGCGCGGGTTTGGCAGCGACAGGCGCGGGCTTGGCCGCTGCCGCGGGCCTGGCCGGAGCCGGTTTCGGCGCGGGCTTCACCGCGGCCCTCGGCGTAGCGGGTTTCGCGGCAACTGGTTTCGCGGCCGCAGGCTTCGCGGCCTGGGCCGGCGAACTAACTACTGAGGCGGCCGGCGGATGAACCACCGGGATGTTCATCGGCTTGAATTCCGGCTCGTCGTCGGTGAGCACGAACGGCTCGGGTTCGGTTTCGTATTTGAGCTCGGGCGCTGGCGGCGTGGCCGAGAATGGATGGAATTCGGGAGCGGCGACCGCAGCGGGTGCTGGCGTCGGCGCAACGCCGACCGGCGCGGCAGCGACCGGCGGAGCGGCGTGTGCAACCGGCGCGGGCGGCGCGGCAGCGGCCACGGCCTTGGGCTGCACGGGAGGCGCGGGCTTCGGCGCGACGGCGACCGGCGGCGCTATCGCGGGCTTTGGCGGCGCGGACGCCACGGCAGCGGGCGCGGGATTGTTAGGCTTCAGTTTCTTGCCAGGCGCTTCGCTGGCCCATGCGCCGGGATAGACCTCGCGGACGACCGCGAGCATCTCTTCGGCAGCCTGCATGCTTTCGAAGTAACCCATGTGCAGGCGGAATCGTTCGCGGCCATCTTCGAGACGGCGGCTGACGAAGAAGGAATATTGCGCGAGGGTCGGATCTTTGGGTTGCGACAACGCCATGGGCGTGGTCGACGACGTCAGATTAATTACAAATCCGCCCGTCGCGGCTCCGCCGGTGGGCCGCGTCAGCTTGCTGACGACGTAGTCTGGCTTGGCACTCATGTTTGAACCGTTCCCCGAAAGACCGACACCGAACCGCGTCCCTTCCCGAACGCGGTCGTTTTTTCACTCAATTTGGAGTGTGCGAACGTACGCATATACGGTCAACCGGCGAACTGAGCACGCTGTCGCAGAACGCAGACCTAAATATTGAATCCCTTAATGAAAATTCGACATAACGGTGTGGCAATCCATGCTGCGAAGCGTTATGGGTTCGTCACTTCGGCAGCTGGTTCCAGTACCTGCCGGCCGAAAAAAACCGGTTCGCATAAAACCCGTCGTCGAGTGAATTGGTGGTTACCGGCTTGCCTGCGCCAGGGGCATGCACGAAGCGGTGGTCGCCGATGTAGATGCCGACGTGATTCACCTGGCGGCTGCCGATCTTGAAAAACACGAGATCCCCGCGCTGAAGTTTGCGCGGCTTGATGCTCATGGCTTCATCCGCCTGGTCGCGCGAGGTGCGCGGCACCGCGAGCCCGAGCTGGCGGTGCGCGTAGAACACGAGTCCGCTGCAGTCGAAGCCATCGAGCGTGGCGCCGCCGTAGCGATAAGGGGTGCCGCGCAGCCGAAGCGCGAAGTCTGCCAGCGCTTCGCCCCGGTTGCGCATGCTGGCGGCGCCGCCCTCGCCGTCCCAGTCGTGTGCGGACTCCTCGAGCGGCGTTGGCGAACGAACTTCGGGAGCGGAGGAGCAGCCCGCCGCGAATAGCAGGACGAGGGAGAGCGCCTTAACCCGCTTCCCTGGCATCGTCGATCTCGGAACCCGGCCGGCGGGATTCGAGGATTTCGGTGAGCGCGGCCGCGGACATGGGGCGCGCAAGGTAGAAGCCCTGGGCCGCTTCACAGCCACGCGAACGCAGGAACTCGAGCTGCCCGCCCGTTTCCACGCCTTCAGCCGTCACGCGTTTTCCAAGCTTGTGCGCCATGGTGATTACCGATTCGACCAGTGCACCGGCTGAATCGTTCTGTGGGACTTCTTCCAGAAAGCTGCGATCCAGTTTTACCGTGTTGACCGGATAACGCCGCAACAGGTTGAGCGACGAATGGCCCGTGCCGAAGTCATCGAGCGCGAGTTTCACACCGAGATTGACCAGCGCGCGCAGGGGCTCCTCGACCTCGGCATCCGCCAGCGCGGATTCCACGAACTCGAGCTCGAGGCTGGCAGGCTGAATGCCATGTTGATGCAGCGCGCCCTGGACCAGCGCCGCGAATCTGCTGTCCCTGAGCTGCTGCACCGACACGTTCACCGAAAACATGCGCGGCGCGATGCCGGCGCGCGCCCATTCGGCGTACTGCGCGCAGGCGGAATCGAGCACGAATCCGCCGATGTCGGTGATGAGGCCGGAATGCTCGGCGGCGGGGATGAATTCGCCGGGCAGCTTGATGCCGTCGTAGCGCGTCTGCCAGCGCAGCAGCGCCTCGACGCCACACAACCGGTTGTCCGCGAGGGTGAACTGCGGCTGGTAGAACAACGACAGTTCGCGGCGACGCAGTGCGCGATGCAGCCCGCTGTCGGTGAAGCTGGCGCGCTTCTGCACCATGTCGCGGTCGAAAAAGATGGCGCGCCCGCGGCCCTGCGCCTTGGCGCGATACATGGCGAGGTCCGCGTGCCGGATCACGTCCTCGAGATCCACGCCGTCATCGGGAAACAGCGTGACGCCGACGCTGGCGCGCATCTGGTAGTCGCGCCCGCCGAGATTGGCCGGCAGCGCCAGCGAGCGGATCACACGTTCGGCGATCTGGCGCGCGGTCTCCGCGTCACCCACATTGCGCAACAGCACGGTGAATTCATCGCCGCCGAGGCGCGCCACGGTGTCGCCCTCCTTCGTGCATGCCTTGAGACGATGCGCAACGATGGACAGCAATTGATCGCCCGCGCTGTGGCCGAGCGTGTCGTTGACGCGCTTGAAGTGATCGAGGTCCACGTACATGAGCGCGCCGCGAGTGAGGCCGGTAGCCGCCGCGGCGAGCTCCTGTGCCAGGCGGTCGCGAAACAAGGCGCGATTCGGAAGCTGGGTGAGCGGGTCGTAGTGCGCCTGCCGGTACAGCCGTTCGTCACGCGCGGAATTCGACAACGCCGCACGCAGACGCTCGGCGAATGCGGCACCGTAATCGGCCACCGCGGGGTCGCGCGAAGGCTCACCGTGATAGCCGACGACGAGCAGCGCGCTCAGCCGCTCTTCGTCGACCACCGGCCAGAGCCAGAAGAATTCCGCGCCCACGTCACGCATGGAAATGAGGAATGCGTGCCGGGATTCCTCGATGCGCGCGATGGTGAGGCCTTCGGGCGCTTCGCGCACCGTGGCGATCATCGCGGAATCGAAGGTTACGCGCTGCACCGGCATTTCGTCGGAGCCGAGCGCCGCCATGAACAGGCGGCCGTGAGCGTGCGCAGTGGGATCGAGCAGGATCACGCCCACGCACTGGCTGCGGGTGAGCTCGCGAAACTTGGGCAGCACCGTGTCGAGCGCGCGATCGATCTCGCTCGCGGCCAGCAATGCGCGGTCGACTTCGCCCAGGACTTCGAAGGCGCGCCAGTCGCGCTGCAGGGAGAGGGTGGTGGCATTGAACTCGCGCTCGAGCGGCGTGAATTCATCGACGGCACTGCGCGGCAGCGTTTCGAAACGGCGTTCGCGCAATCGCGTGAGCCCGCGCTGCAACGCGCGCAACGGCGGCAGGTAGCGTTCGCTGACGATGGCGGCGACCGCGAAGGCCACGACGATGGTGAGCACCAGGAGCCCGAGCGCCGTGGGAACCAGACCCGCCGTCGTCACGCCGATCGTGGCTTCGGGCGCGAACACCACGATGGTGTCAGCCGTGTTCGGATTGCCGGGAATGTTCGCGGGCAGGTAAGTCATGGCGCCGCGCCACTCGCGGCCCGCGGCGTACCAGGCGAGGATCGTGGTTCCACCGGGAGCGTCGACGGCATTTGGCGCGCGGCGGCCGAAGAGCTGCACGAGTTCTTCGGGCACCAGGCTGCTGCGGTAGCGCGCGCCGCCTGTGCCATCGAGCACCACCAGATAGCGGCCGTCGAGGCCATCGGCGAAATTTTCCGGCACGGCGCGTGCGCTGAACATCAGCGTCGATGCCTTGTCGCGTGAGAGCGCGGTCAGTTCCTGATTCTGCAGTCTCGCGCGCCGTTCTTCGGCTTCGAACCAGCGCGACAGCAAGGCGATGCTGACGGGAATGAGCATCGCGATCGTGATGAGCAGCCATAGCCGGCGCGTGAGACCGCTGCGCAAGACCGAGTTGTATGGATTGCCGCTCATCCACGTCCCATAGGCCGGCGTTGCGCAACTGCCACGCAAGCAAGGCATCCCTGATACCGCTGCGACTTTACGGAATGTGGGCCTGGGCGAATGCGCGCCGCGTCACGAATGCGGCTGCACCGTGTTCAGGCAGGCTTCTTCTTGACGGATTGCGCGGCGAGGGACTGCGCGGAGCGAATCTCCGCCAGCTGGCAGATTGCCCGGTAGGTGTAGCGATAAGTGCCTCGCGCGCCACGGCGTGAGGCACCCAGCATGGCCCGGGCAACGGTCTCCGCGGGAATGGCGCGCAGCGATTCGCGCGTGCCCGTGAGCAGAGGATTGACCAGGGGCGCGAAGATCTGGCCGGCAGTCTCTAGCAGCCGGAACCCCTTGCGCGGGCCTAACAGCAAACTTGGCTGCAGGATGTCGACCGACACGAACCCGAGGTCGGTGACCGCTTCTTCCATCTCGCCCTTGGTGCGCAGGTAGAACTTGCTCGAGCCCGAGCTTGCGCCCACCGAGGACACGACGACGAAACGAGTGGCCTGGGCGGCGCGCGCCGCGCGCGCGAACAACAGCACGGCGTCGACATCGGCCGCACGAAACGCTTCCTGCGAACCCGCCTCGGCGATCGTAGTGCCGATGCAGCAGAACGCATCCTGGGCGACGAGGCCTTTGAGCTGCTCTGCCATGCGATCGAATACCACCACCCGATTGGCGAGCTTCGGGTGTTCCTTGCCGATGAGACGTCGAGTTAACGCATACACCCTTGTGTAGTCCGGGGCATCGAGCAGGGTTTTGAGTAGAAATCCGCCGATGAGGCCCGTGGCGCCGGCGACGAGTGCGATTTTCGGTGTTGTGCTCACGCCATGAAGCTTAACAAGATTCGCTGCGTTGTCCTTGTCAGGCGGGCTTGTCAGGCGGCTTCTCGTAACGCGCGCTCGGCATGTGCCAGTTGAACCACATCGCCAGGATGCGCAGGCCGAAACACAGCAGCGCGCCGCCGATCGCGGTGGGCATCGGCGGCCAGTGCAACCAGTTCCCGAGCACCACCACCGTGGCGCCGGCGAGCGCCGCCAGTGCGTAGATGTCGGACTGGAACACGACCGGGACGCGTGACAGCAACACGTCGCGCATGACGCCGCCGCCGATGCCCGTGAGCATGCCGAGCAGCGCCGCCATCACGGGATGCAGTCCGGCCGCCAGCGCCTTTTGCGTGCCGGCGACCGCAAACAACCCGAGACCGGCGGCATCGAACACGCGCACCGGATTGCGCAGGCGCTCGATCGCGCGGTGCCAGATGAACGTGACCATCCCCGCGAGCACTGCCGCGGCGAGGTATCGATAGTCGGCGAATGCCGCCGGCGGCACCGCGCCGATCAGCAGGTCGCGCAGGATTCCACCGGTGGTGGCCGTCGCGAAAGAAAGGACCAGCACGCCGAACAGGTCCAGGCGCTGGCGCACGGCCGCGGTGGCGCCGGCCAGCGCGAATACGAATACACCAATGAGGTCGATGATCAGCAGCACCGGGGCATTGTGCATCACGCCCGCGTTGCTGGACATTCGCGCGCATTTTGCCGACTGGTCACCCGTTCGGGTGATGCGGCGAAAGTGGCTTTGAATATGCTGCCGGTGGGGAAGGACCCCAAACACCTCTAATGAAGCAAGGAGTGAAGACATGCATGTCTCTAGCTATCCACGCGCCCTGGCAATGCTGCTGATGCTGGCGGGTTTCGCCGGCGGGGCGCAGGCCGTGGAGTTCGATGAAAAGGCCAAGGCGCCCTTGGTCAGGGAGCCGGCCGCGCTGCGCACGCAGGCGCAGTCGTACGTCGCGAAGTTCGCCGCGCTGAAGGATGCCGGGCCGCAGGAACTCATCAGCAACCGTGAGCTCGCGGCTGATCGGTTCGATCTCGTCTGGCAAATCCAGCAGGCCATCGACGTGAAGCGCCCGCTGGGCGACCTCTCGGCCGCGGGTCTCGAAGCGCAGGCCGATGGCAGCTATCGCGTCGACTACAACGCGAACCCGCAGTGGAACGAGCCGGGCCAGTTTCCGTCGGTGTGGCTGCAGAATGTCGACTGGAGCGGACTGGGCCAGGATCTCGTCGAGCGGGGCTTTCGGCCTGAAGATGTTACGAGGTTGCGCGAGTACGTCGCCACGCATGACGCAGGCCAGGTGGCGCAGACGCGCTCACTGCCGCTGGCCATCAGCTTCAGCAGGGTGGTCAAGAAATTCGATCGCATCAAGCGGCCCGTGGACGACGCGCTGGTGCTTTCGTACCTCTATCAACTCAAGAAGATCCAGACGGAAGCAACGCGTGAATGGGCCGATGGCCTGCTCAACTCGCTGGACGCCCAGCGAGGCCGCATCCTGCTGGCGTATTTTTCAGAGATGACCGCGACGAGCATCTGGGCCCCCAGCGATCAGCGAGCCGGCATCGACGAATTGCTGAGGCGCATGCGCCTGCCGAACTTCGAACAGCTCGCAACCGCCGAAGTCGCGGGAGGCCAGTCATGAAAGCACTATGCCTTTCCCATGCGCTCGGCGCGCTGATCTGTATTACGGCCTTCGGCTGGGCGTCCGAAGCGCCCGCGGTCGAGCTCAGGACCGTGGTATCTCCGATATACCAGATGGGCAACGGCTCCCAGGTGCGCATTGGCCACACGGCCGATGCGAGTACTAACTACAACCGGCTGTATGCAGGCGGATCCTATTCGGTCAGCTGCGCGGGAGAAGTCGCGGAGGTCACGGGGTCGCGTTACCTGTCGGCGGAGAACCTGCTCGGCGGTCTGCGGCTTATCGTCACCATCCCGCAGTGGCACCCGGCAACCGCCAACATCACGGGCTTCTACAACGTACCTCGCGGGCAAACAATTCATTGCGCGTACAACTGGCTCTCGAAGGCCGAGGAAGGTGGATATTCGGTTGGCGTCAACGGCATCACTTTCCAGACCGGCAACGGCAAGAGGGAAGAAGGCGGTTCCCAGCCGTTCATCATGAGAAACCCCGGCATCCCCGATGTGAATGAAGGGGGCACCTGCATTCCCTGACCGCGGTCTCCCAATTGCACATTCATCACTACCAAGGACGGTAAACATGAAACATCTCAAACCAGTTCTCGCCACCACCGGAATCTGCATGGCGCTGCTCAGCGGCAATGCGTGGAGCGGTGGCTGCAGCCCCATCGTCATCGATCTCGCCAACAACGGCATCGACCTCGGACAGGCCGGCGTCGGTGTCTATTTCGACGTGAACGCCGACGGCGTGCGCGACCACGTGCAGTGGGTGAAGCGCGGCGGCGACGAAGGTTTCCTCGCGCTCGACCGCAGCGGCAACGGGCTCATCGACGACGGCGCGGAGTTGTTCGGCGTCGGCACGCCCATGATCCTCGAAGGCCGGAACGCACCGAACGGCTTTGTCGGGCTCGCCCAGTACGACTCACGCGGTCTCGGCGGCAATGACGATGGCCGCATCACCGAGGCGGACGCCATCTGGCCGCAGCTGCGCCTCTGGATCGATGCCAACGCGGACGGCGTTTCCACGCGTGAAGAAATTCGCACGCTGCGAAGTGCCGGTCTTGCCGCGCTCGATGTCATTCCCCGAATCCGCAAATACGTCGATGGCGCGGGCAACGTCATTCCCTACTGGGCGTGGGCCACACAGCGGGTCGCACCCGGCCGCGCGCTCATGGCCGATGTGTACTTCCTCGTCCTGCCCCAATAGTCAGCAATAGTCAGCGCCTGCAGTCAGCGAGAGTCAGGCCGGACAAAGCTTGCGCACCAGCGCCACGCGCGAATCCACGTTGAGCTTGCGGAAAACCTGGCGCACTTGCGATTTGATGGTATTCGGCGAGACGCCGCGCAGCCTGGCAATCTGCGCGAGCGTCCGCCCTTCACACAGGAAGTCGGCCACCGCCTGTTCGGTGTCGGTCAAGACCACGGCGGCCGGTGAATGCAGCACACAGGTCATGACGAAAACGGCGCCGGATTCGGTGGTGCCCTGCAGGCGAAAGGCGAGTCCGTGGGCGCGGTCTTCCACGGCAAGCGTTCTGCATGACCCGAGCAGGCGAGCGATGAGCGGCGCCGCGTCGGGAACGCGTGGGGAGCGCCGCAGCCGTGTGCTGCCGCACGAGCGCAACTCCGTCAGGATCTGTTTCAGCGTTCCGGCCGCCATCGCGCCGTTCTGCCACGAACCCCTCGGCGGCCGACACTCTGATATCTGCGCCGAATCAGCAGATATTCACGTTACGCCGTCAGCTTCTTGACCCAGGCGACGTACTTGTCCATCCAGCCGTGCACGAACTTGCGCGTATCCGCTTGGGCGAAGTTGCCGGCTTCGTCGAAGAACCCGTCTTTGACCTGCAGATAGGCCTCGGGCTGCCCCAGCGTGGGCATGTCGAGATACGCGAGGATGGTGCGCAAATGCAGCTGCGCAACGGCCGTGCTGATGGCGCCGATGGAGGCGCCGATGACGCCGGCCGGTTTGCCCGCCCACGCACTCTGGCCGTAGGGCCGCGAAGCGTGGTCGATGGCATTCTTGAGCACGCCCGGAATTGACCGGTTGTATTCCGCGGTCACGAAAATCACGGCATCGACCAGGCGCAACTCGCTCTTGAGCCTCTGCACCTCCGGCGACTGGTGCTTGTCGTCGTCCTGGTTGTACAGCGGCAGATCGCCGATGCGCAGTTCCTTGCAGGTGAAGTCCGCCGGCGCGAGCTTCATGAGCGCCTGCGCCAGTTTTCGATTGATGGATTCCTTTCGGAGGCTCCCGACTACGACGCCAATCTGCTTGGGCATTCACGACTCCTGTTTGCGCGCCATCATCTCAAATTCCCCGCCTGGTTCTGTAGGAAGACGGCGCGCGTGACGCGGCGCATCCAGCGGGGGCATCTTTCCGTAGGGCCTACTGCTATGCACAAGCGCACGCTGCAGATCCCGTTCGCCTTCATCCTGGTCTCGCTCTCCGCCGTCAACCTCTGGGCGATCGCGACGCTCATCGACGCGTACTATGGCTTCCTTACCTTCTACGCGTGGGTCCTGTGGAAGGAGGTTCGCGCCCTTCCGCGCGCGCTGTGGTTGGTCGCCATCATGCTTCTCGGCAACATTGCGATGTCGGCTTATGTTCTGCGCCAGCTCGCGCGCCTGAAGCCTTCGGATTCCGCGGAAACACTGCTCGCGGCGCGAAATTCCTGACGCATGCACGAATTCCTGCAACGGCGGCTTCTCGCTCCACTGATGACGCTCCTGCGGCAGGGAGTGTCGCCGCGCGAGCTCGCGCTGTGCCTGGCGCTCGGCACGACGATCGGGCTGATCCCCGTGCTCGGCGTTTCCACCGCGCTGTGCGCGCTGGTCGCGCTGCTTTTCAGGCTGAACATGCCGGCGATCCAGCTCGTCAACTATCTACTCACGCCGCTGCAGCTGATGCTCATCATCCCGCTGCTGCGCTTCGGCGAGCACCTGGCGGGTGCGCCACCCTATCCCGTGACGCTCGAATCGGGACTGGCGCTGCTGTCCAAGGGAGTCATCGACGCGATCCGGATTCTCGCGTTGTCGATCGCGCATGCCACCTTCGGGTGGCTGGTGCTCGCGCCGTTGCTGGCCTTCGTGCTGTACCGCGTGCTCGAACCTTTCCTGCGTCACCTGCGGCAGGGGGTCCGGTGACTTCGCTGGCGATGCAGCTGCTGGAGCGCGACCGGGTTCCGGAGTTCCTCATTCGCCGCCGCATCCGCGCGCTGCTGGCTGCGCGCCTGTGCGAGGAGGATCAGCGCGACCCCGAAAGGCAACAGCAACGGCTGGTCGATTTCATCCGGAAACTCGGTGAGAACCCGGTCGCCATCGAAGCCGCGGCGGCCAACGAGCAGCACTACGAGGTGCCCGCGGAGTTCTACCAGCGCGTCCTGGGACCGCACCTCGAGTACTCGTGCGGCCTATTTCCATTTTCGGCTCCACAGCCGGACGCCGCGGCCGCCGGGAACCTGGCGGCGGCCGAAGCGCGAATGCTGGCGTTGACCTGCCAGCGTGCGCGGCTCGACAACGGCCAGAAGATTCTCGAGCTGGATTGCGGCTAACTATCCAGGCTCGAAGATCACGGCGGTGTCCAACTCGCGCACGCAGAAACTGCACATCAATGCAGGCGTCCTGGATGGCGCCGGCGGCCACACTTTTCATACACATCTTCACGCACCGGCAATACGCCTACGCATTCGAAGTTCGTGACGAAACCGACTGGATGGCGCGGCAATTCTTCACGGGCGGCATCATGCCGAGCGACGACCTGTTGCTGTATTTCCAGCGTGACGTGCGGATCCTCGAGCACTGGCAGGTGCCGGGCTGGCACTACCAGCTCACGAGCGTCGCCTGGTTGCAGAACATGGACCGGCATCGGGCCGAGCTCTTGCCAGTGCTGGCGCGCGCGTACGGCAAGGCCTGCGCGCTGCGCTGGTGGGTGTACTGGCGCGTGTTCTTCATGGCTTGCGCGGAGTTGTGGGGATACGCCGACGGCCGCGAATGGCTGGTATCGCATTACCTTTTTGAGAGGCGCTGAAAAGCGGTACAGTCCAACGCCATGACTGCCGTCAAATCCTCGGGGTGGCTGATCGCCGCCGCCCTCGCCTGCGTCGCCTGTCTGCGGGCCGTGCCGGCGTATGCCGTCACCGATTCCGACCGTATCGCCGTCTACAAGGAATTCCGCGCGCAGTACGACGCCAGGAAATATGCCGAGGCGCAGCCCCTGGCCGAACGCCTCGTGGCGCTCACCGAAGAGCAGTACGGCGCCGAGGATCTCGCGCTGACCAACCCGCTCACCAACCTCGCCACGGTCAATTACAAGCTCGGCCATTTCCCCGTGGCCATCGAAAACTACCAACGCACGCTGCGCATCCTGCAGGCCAAGTCGACCATCGCCGACAAGCAGCAGATCCGGCCGCTGCACGGCCTCGGCGTCAGCTTCATGGGTGCGAAAGACCCGGAATCCGCCGTGGTGGCGTTGAAGCGCGCCGCCGACCTGTCGCGCAACACCGATGGCCTGTTCAACATCAACCAGGTGGAGTTCATCGACGCGCTGATCGACGCTTACGAATCCACCGGCAGGTTTGTCGAGGCGGAGAAGGAAAGCCTGTACGCCATGCGCGTCGAGGAAGCCGCGTACGGCCGCAATTCGATCAAGCTGCTCAACCGGCTCGACAAGCTCGCGGGCTGGTATGAAGGGGCGCGGCGCTACACCAGCGAACGCAACATCTACGAACGCGCACTGGCCATCCTCGCCAAGGCCGGGCCCGAGAACGACCTGCGCCGCGTCGGTCCCCTGCGTGGCATCGCGCGTTCCTTCCGGCTCGAAGCTTTTTACGGTGTCGAAGGTGCCGACAACGGCGCCACGTTCAACTCCGGCACTGCCGGCGCGCCGGTGTTCTCGGATGGAACCCAGCAGCGCCGCGGCGAAAGCTCACTGGCCGCCGCGCTCGACATCATCAACAGCAACGCACCCGTCAACGAGCAGATGCGTGGCGAAGTGCTCACCGACCTAGGCGACTGGTTCCTGATTTCAAACGCATTGCGCCGCGCTTACGACAGCTACGCGGACGCCTGGAAAGCGCTCGCCCAGGTTTCCAGCACCCAGTTGCTCGAGGTGCCGCGCGTGCTCGCGTACCGGCCGTCGATCAGCTCGGTCGATCGGTCGCAGCTCGATCCGGCGGAAGCCGTGGTCAAGACCGTGGAGCTTCATTTCAAGGTGGATCGCGATGGCCGCATCGACGAAGTGACCTCGCCCACCACGGACGTGCCCGAGAACATCGTGCGCAATTCGATGTCGTCGATGAAGCGCTCGCGTTATGCGCCGCGCATCGAGAATGGCCTGGCGGTTCCCACTGACAACGTGGTGTTCTTCGAACGAGTGCTGGTTAAAGTGACGTCGCCCGGAACTGAGACGGAGAAGAAGCCGGAGGCGCCTGCGGTGCCGGCTGAGTCGCCGCCGCCACCGGCTGGTCGTTGATCGGAACGGCTTCGATCGTCATGTCCGCGACCGCCGCGGCGGCTTCCGGCGAACCGGGTTCGGGCTTGGCCTTCGGTGACAGCGCCTGCGATGCCAGCAGCGGCTTTGCCAGGTCCAGTCCCTGGAATTGCGTGAGGAACTTCGCCGCTGCATCGCGCATGGCCGCGTAAGCGGCAATCCCCAACTCTTCTTCACCATTGCCGATCTTGGCCGCCGGGCCGCTGCCGTAACCCGTGAGCGTGAGCGTATCGACCAGCTCACCGTTCGGCGCGTAGATGAAAATCTGGTAGCGGATGGTGACCGCGCAATAGACGCCGCCGGTTTCCTTCGCGCTCGCGAACGAGAATTGCTCGATGCGCGGCTCGAAAATGGCCATGAGTCCGGGCTCGAGCCGCGCGGCATCGACGGTGTCGAACATCTTCGCCTCGGTGAATTCCGCGCGGAAGATTTCCTCGATCAGGTGCCGGTGCGCGGGGCCGAGCTGCGCCTCGTAGTTCACGCTGGCGCGCGATTCCTTGTGCACGTAATTGCCGGCTTCCGTGGTGACCACCACGCCCACCTTGGCGGGTGTCGGCACGATGAGCGGTTTCGGCAGATCCCCTTCGGGCCGCACTGCCACGGCGGCGCAGCCGCCCAGCATCAGCGTGAGTGACGCGAGAGAAATGCAGAGCGGCGAGTAGCGGCGCAGGTTCACGGGTTTTTTCTATCCGTCGGAAATGCAGCGTGGCGAACCGAATACGTCGACCTTGATCGCGCAGCCCGCGCCGCTGCACGTGAGACCCACGAAAGTCCCTTCGTTTTCGTCGCACATGGCGCGCATTAGAACAGAAAAACGCTGGTTGATACGCGGCGGCGAACTGGCGCCCGCCGGCATGCCGATGGCGTGAATTCGCATTTTGTGACGCCCCTGGCGGTCCACGGGATTGAACTTGCGCACCGCCTGCAGCGCCGCTTCGACCGACGGGCCGGTGAAATCGTCACCCAGGACATAGACGCTGATCTTCTTGTCCGCCGACCACCAGCCCTGGACAGCGGCGCCGATGCCTTCCACCGGACTCGAGTCGCTGAACGGCTTCCAGTTGACCATGGTCGAGAGGATCTTGGCGCGCTGCGCCGGGGTGTCGCTGAGCCACTGGCCCTTGGTGCTCGCGAACATGGGCTTTCCCTGGTCGTCGAGGATCTGCATGCCCTTCAGCTTGGGATAGATGTCGAGAATTTCCTTCATGACGTTCTGGGCGTTTTCCCAGTTGTCGGCCTGCATGCTGCCCGAGGTGTCGATCACGAAGATGACCCATTCGCTATCCACCGGGATGCCGCCCACCGCGAGCACGTTCGGGTCGCGCCGCGGCGCGTTCTTGAGCAGCCGCTGCATCTCGGCGGTCAGGGTCTGGTGCGCCGCCACGAGTTCCGTCTCGACGATGTTGGTGACAGCCGACTCACCCTTGCTGGCATTGAACTCGCCGCGGATCTTCGACAGGTCGCCGGCGAGCGCCGCCGCTTTCTGTTGCTCGGTAGTGAGCACCTTGGTGCGGCCCTGCAATTCGCGATTGAGCACGTCGGTCTCGCCGCGCAGCTCGAACAACTGGCGCTGAAGCTCGAGGATCTGGCCGCGCAGGTCTTTCTCGCTGCGCTCGATGACCTTGGGCTGGCCGATATCCGTGAGCACCAGCAGCAGGATGATGGCGCCGAAGCCACAGCAGATGCAGTCGAGGAACGACAGCGTGAAGACTTCGAATTCGCGACGTTTACCGAGTGCCATGTGGGTTGTTCTCTATGGCCAATCGCGCGAGGGAATGACGTAAGACCCGCTGCTGCGACGCGCGAGCCGCCAGTAAGCAAACGCGGCCAGGGGGTCGCCCTTCATGGGCAGCAGCACGACGTCGATGGGCAGTTTCTTCTCCATGATCTTCATCGCATCGTCAAACAGCTTTTCGCGATCGCGCGAATTGATGAACTTGCGCGCGGCCGGCACCGAGCCCTGCGTGGGCAAGCCATCCGTGATCAGGATGATCTGGTCGGGTTCCGGGATCATCGTGCGCACCGACAGGAACGCATTCACCAGGCTCGTGCCATCACCGGGTGTGATGGCGCGCGCCGCGGTGAGGACGCCATTGATGGCGCGTGGATCGTTGTTGGAGAGCCAAGTGGTGCCCGTGCTCGCCTGCACCGGCTTCGCCTTGGCATTGAAGCCGATCACCTGGAACTGGCCGTTGTCGGGCAGCTGCGCCGTGACCCACTCGACGATGTCGAGCGCGCGCCGCCATTTCTGCGCCGAGCGCCGCAGCGGTTCGGGCTGGTTGCGCAGCTTGATCACCTTGGCGATGTCCTCGTCCATCATGCTGGCCGAGGTGTCGAGCAGGATGAGGATGCGCTTGCCCTTCATCTGCAGAGAGCTGATGTATTTGCGATTGCCGCGTCCGCGGAAGGATTTCACGCGATCGCCGGCCGGCGCCTTGTCCAGCGCGCCGCCCTGCAGGCGCTTCACGCCTTCTTCGAGCGACTTGATGTCGGCCTTGAGCTGGTTGATGTGCGCGCGGCGCGCGAGGCTTTCGTCGTCGTACACCGACGATTGCTCGCGGCGAGTTTTGAGTTCCGCCGCGACGCGCAATGCGCGCGCCTGGGCGGCGGCGGCATCTTCGTCGGTTTTCTCGAGCGTGTTGCGCAGTTGCACGAGGTGCAGCGTGCCGTCCTTCACTTCTTCTTCGAGCTTGCTCACCTCGCCGGTGAGCTGGTCGAGCGCGAGAATCTCCTGCGCGCCCTTCTGTGCCTGCACGATGGTGTAGAACAAGACCACCGCGCCGAATCCGCAGCAGATGCAGTCGAGAAACGACAGCGTGAAGACTTCGAAGGCGCGGCGTTTCTTCACGACGCACTCTCGCGCACGGAGGCCGCCGCGGAAATCAGCGTGAACTCGACGCCAGGCGTGCCGACGCGCACGCGATCGCCGGGACGCACCGCGGCGCGTTCGCGCACGCGCGCGCCATTCACCCAGGTGCCGTAGCGGCTGTGGTCGATGAGGACCGTCCGTTCGCCTTCGCGGCGTAACGAGCAATGGCGGCGCGACACGCCCGCCGCGGCCCGCGGCAATGTGATGTGCGGCGCGTTGTCGACTTCCTCGGTGCCAATGACGAGCCCCACGTCGGGGAAGCGCATGGAGTCGCCGCCAAAGAGGATGTGCGTGACCGGCAGGGCACGCGCAGCGGATGTGCTGGCCGACGCGACGTACTCGATGCCGGACGCCAGGCTGTGCTCCGCGAGACGCGCGACGCGGCGACGAAGCCGTGGCGCAACGGTCGAATCGGTTGGCTGCAACGAAGCCGCGACCGCGGCGATGCCCGCGGGCACGATGACGAGGCCGTCCTGCTCGAGCTCGAGCAGGCGCGGCAGGAATCCCGGCCATCGCCGCGATTCGGCGGGCAACACCAGCGCCGCATCCTGCCCGGCGATACGCGCATTGCGTGTCAGCCGGGCGAGCTCGCGATAGAACGGTTGCGCCGCATCGGCAAAGAGCTGGGCATCGACGGGCACCGCAAAGCGTGCGCCTTCGGATTCGACCACGGCTTCCACCTTGCCTTCGGTGGCCGCGCGCGCGGCAAGCAGGGGCAGATCGGCGAACAGGCGCTGTTCCACTTCGAGACTGAGCAGCGGATCGAAACGCGTGTTCTTCACCAGTGCGCCGGCGACGGCGATGAGCCACAGGTCGTAGACGTCGAGTAGATTGGCACGCTCGCTCACGAAGGCTTCCTCGAAGATGCATTCGGCGCCGCCGGCCACGCGCGTGGCGGTGGCGGAGCGCCAACCCGCATCGAGCAGCACATAGTGACTTCGATCGACGATGGCCGCGGCCGTGAGCGTGGCGGTGTCGAGGAAATCGCGCGCGTCCACGCCCGCGGCGCTGAACGCTCCGCGCAGGACCATGAGCGCGGCGGCATCCAGGTCGGCGGGCACGGCCACCACGGCCTCGATGCGTTCGGTGACCGACAGCGCCTGCAGATGCGCATGCACCTCGAGCGCGACGTTGCGCGCCGCGTTGGGGTTGGTAGATAGCTGGCGCCAGTGCGCAAGCGACACTTCGTCCGGCCGGCCACGCGCGGCCGCGAGCGCCGCGCGCCCGAAACGCGGGTCGCTCGCCGCCGTCTCCACCGCCAGCGGCTCGGTGGCAAGCAATTCGCCATCGCGGGCGATGGACAGCGTGTGGTGGTCGAAGTGAAAGCCGTACATATATATGGGTCAGCCGAGAAGGTCAGGCCGGCAGGTCAGGCCAGGAGTTCAGGTATTCGTGGGAAAGCTGACGCTGGCGTCGGCGTCGTATTGCAGATCGGGCGGCAGATCCTCGGGCGCGATGCCTTCATACGGATCTTTGTCCGGGTCTGCTGGCGTTTCGCCCGCCGGTGGCGCGGCGCCAGCGGGATCCGCGGCGGCCGGCGTGGAAGCTTTCGGCTCGGCGCCTTTCGGTGGCGGCGCATCGGGAAGGTCTTTGGTCGCGGGTTTCGCATCGCCTTCGACGGGCGCCTGGGTCTGCCCGGGTTGTGAGGTGGTGGGCGTGCTGCCGGCGGCGGGCCCGATGCGCAGCGGCGCGTTCAGCATGGCGGTGGTGGCCGCAATCGCGGCAACGCCCGCGATGCCGACGGCGACGATGGTGAGAACGAGGTGACGCATGCCGCTCTCCTATTCTGGTGCGACGTAACGCGCGACGCGGAAGCCGATGACGTCACTGGCGAGCACCGAGCCGTCGCGCCAGGGGAATCGCAGCTCGCCGGTGGACACCGTTCGCCAGTTGGAACCGCGGAACGTATGAGCCTTGCCGTCAGTGGGCCCGAGCGGATCCGTGGCCGGGGTCGACGCCACGAATGACAGATAGCGGTCGTTGACCCACTCCGACACGTTGCCCGCGAAGTCGTAGAAGCCGAGCGCATTCGGAGCGAACAGCGCCGGCGCGGCCGCGGCGACAAATTCGTCCTTGTGCCCTTCGAGAACGTTGCCTAACAAGCCGGCCGCTTCGCTGCCGCCGATGTTCGCGGTGCCGGAGACCAGCGGTAGTTCGGCGCCCCAGGGATACTTGAGCGGCTTGCCGGTGCTCGCGGCGCGCGCCACGAATTCCCACTCCGCTTCGGTAGGCAGGCGATAACCATTGCTGACGGGCACGGTGAGCGCGAAGCCGCCGCCATCGCGCGGCTCATAAGCCGGTGGCAGGCCTTCCTGCGTCGACAGCCAGTTGCAGAATTCCGCGGCCTCTTCCCAGGTGACGCGCGACACGGCCTGCTTGTCGAGATCCAGCGAGAACTCGCCCGCGGCGCCTGAATTGTGCGCCGGCTGGAACTGGCGGAACTGCGCATTGGTGACCTCGCGTTCACCCATGTAGAACGGCCGCAGCAGCGTCACCTTGTGCGCGCCTTCGTTGGGCCGGCGGCCCTGCTCGCGCCGATCGGTGCCCGCCTGGAACACGCCACCCGCGACGATGATGAGCCGGATGCCGGGCTTGGTGACCAGCTTCTGCGGCGAATTGCCGGCGACGTCCTTGGGATTCACCAGTTTGAAATCGACGGTGCGCGCGATGCCGGGAGCGAGCACGAGGTCCGTGACGAACGCGTTGAAACCTTCCTTGCGCACTTCGATGTGTTGCCGGCTCGCGGGCAGCGACAGCGATGCGGGCGCCTTGCCCTGCGGGTTTCCGTTCACGAAAACTTCCGCGTCCGCCGGTTCGCCCTGGATGCGCACCTCGACCAGCAGCGCCGCCAGGCGCGCATCGAGCGTCGACTCCTTCGCGGCTTCGGCGAATATTTCGCGCGTCCATGGCGCGTACCCGGCGCGCGTGACGGAAACCGCGTGCGAGACGCCCGGCGACAAATCGATGGTGACCGGCGTGATGCCGCGGAAACTGCCGCCCGTGGTCACCTGCGCGCCCGATGGCACGGACCGCACCGTGACGCGCGCGTCCGCCGCGCCGAGCTCGATGGGACCGATGGTCTGCGGCGTACCGGCGTTCACCACCACGCTCGAAGTCCACAGGCGCAGACCCGGCGACGACATCTGCACGCGCCGGATGCCCGCATCCATTTCGATTTTCGCCGGCGTAATGCCTGCCGGTTTGCCGTCGACCTCGACCTGCGCGCCCGCGGGCACCGAGCTCAGGCTGACGACGCCGAAAGAAGGCTTGAGCGCCACCTTGAGCTGCTGCTTCTCGCCACCGCCGGCAATGGTGAGGCGTTCGACGTGATCGAGATGCCGCGCCGCCTTGAACGTGAGCGTGCGGTCGCCGGCCGGCACCTTGACCGCGCCGGGAACGCGACCGAGCGGCGCGCCATCGGCGGAGATCTCGGCGGCCACGCCGCCGGTGTCCACCTCGAGCACGCCGGGTAGTTTGACCAGGTGGATGAGCGCGTGCGCCTTCACCGGCCCACCCACCGTGACCTGCGCTTCGGCGGGCACGTAGCCTTCGCGCGATGCGAGCAGGCGGTGCTCGCCCGGAAACACGAACACGCTTGCGGCCGACTGCCACGAGAAACTGCCCACGGATTTCACCTGGGCGTCAGCGGGTTGCAGATCGATCTCGATGGGTTCGAGCAGCGCGAACAGACCCAGCACCAGTGTCAGCAACCCGCCCATGACCCAGGCGGCGTAGTTCCACCGGGAGCCCGCGGCCGTACGCGCGGGCGGCGGCACGAAGCCTTCGATGCTGGGCAGCTCGCCCAGGTCGATGGGCAGGTCTTCCACCGAAGGCGCGAGCACGCGCACGCTGTCGCCGACCGGCGGCAATGTATCGTTGCCCACGAGATCGAAGCGCCGCAGCGCGAGCGTGGACGGCGTCGCTTCCTCGACCAGCAGTTGCGAACCCGCGATGGTCAGTACGTCGCCCGCGCCGATGATGCGCGCGCCACCCACCGTGACGCCGTTGATGCTCACGCGGCTCTCCGCGGACGCATCGAACAGCCATCGGCCAGACACGAAACGCAACGAGGCCAGCGGCTGGAGCTCGGGCGGCGGCGCGTCGATGTGATCGGAGCGCAAAGCGCCCGAACCCGCGTCGAAAACTACTCGCGCGCCATAGCGCACCTCGTCCTGCGAGGTGCGCAGAACGATGGATGCGTCGAATGAAGGCGAGGGTTCCATGCTGGTTTGAACCTGAAGGCGCTAAATCGGTTCCAGGCAGCGGATTACGATCGTCTGCCCGCCCTGCCCGGGCGACACGGTGATTTCACGGCGCACATCGCGGAAACCACTGCGCCTGCCGGTGACGGTGTATTTGCCGGGTTTCAGCGTGACCTCGCGCCGGTCGAAGGCTCCGAAGAGCCCCACGCGCTGGATCGCGACTTCGGTGGCATTGTCGGATTCGAGCGCCAACACCACGGGCTGATTGAACGTGGGCAACAGCAGTTCGAGGCGCGAGATTTGCGAGCGGATGACCGGACCCTGCTTGGGCAAAGCGCGCGCGCGCGCCAGCAACCCTTCGGCCTCGACTCGAACTTCGTCGGCGGCGAGTCGCTCCGGGCTCTCGATGAGTGCCTGCAGCCGGTTGCCCAGTTCCGCGCGTGGCGCCACCGCGGCGCGGCCGGCTTGCGCAAACTGCAGCGACGGGTCCCGCGCCAGCGCTTCATCGTAGACCGCCAGCGCCTCGGTCCAGCGTTCCTCGCTGACCATGCGCGAAGCGCGCTCGGCCACCTCCGTGGTGCTTCGCCCACTGCCCGTGTCGGCGACGCGCTGCAACGCGGCACGAACTTCGGCGCTGTCGGGCCTGAGCTGGCTGGCGCGTTCGAGATGCGTGCGCGCCTCGGCCAGGCGTCCGCCGTTGAGCGCGGCCAGGCCGGCGCCCATCTCCGAATTGAATTGCTGTTCCGCGACCGCGTGCCTCACGCGCGCGAGGCCTTCTGTGGCCGCGACGTTGCCAGGATTGTTCTTGAGTACGTCGGCAAACAACGCCTGCGCTTTCGGCAGATCCTTGGCGGCTTCGGCGTTTTCCGCGTCGGCGAGCGTCGGCACCACACCACTGGCCGCCGCCACCTTGCCCAGCCATTCGGTGGCTTCCTGATTCGCCGGGTCGATCTTCAACGCGGTGTCGAAGGCCTGGCGGGCGTTTTCGAATTCCCCCGCCGCAAGGGCGCGCTTGCCTTCCGTCAGTTGCGCGGTGAGCGCCTGCGGCAATTTCGCTTCGATGGCCGCCAGCTGCTTTTCGAGTTCGGCGAGCGGCGCCGGCGCGTTCTCATATTTACGGCGCTCGAGCATGCCGCCGATTTCATCGAGCGACTTGCGCGCAGTGGCGAAGTCCGGACCTCCCCACTGGGCCGCGGCGTGCGAGTCGAGCTCGAGCAGGCGCTTGCTGAGCTCGGTGTGGCGAGTGGCGAGTTCCGCGGCGCTCTTTTCCGCGACCTGTTCCGCGTCGCTGGGACCCGCGGGAAGCTGGAGATCGGCGACATCCACTTTCTGCTCGCTGGCGAACTTCGGCAGCAGCAATGCGGCCGCGCCCGCGACGACGACGAGCACCGCGGCGATGGCCCAGCTGCGCCGGCGATTGCTGGTGCGCTGCTCACGCAGGACCTGCGCCCGCAATTCATCGACCTTGGGCAACATGCCCGGATCGATTTCCTCGAGCTCGCGCACCGCGCTCGCGGGCAGCGGCATTTCGTCGGCCATCAGTGCCGGCGTGAGGTTGTCGACCGTGGCGAGCATGGCGGCTTCACTTTCCGCGGCGACGTCGGCCGGCGCGCCATCGAACCCGAGCGTGTCCTGCAACACCGCGTTCATTTCATCGGCGACGTGCCGCATCGATGGCGGACGCTCGCGGCCCTGCTTGGCTAACAACCACGACACCAGCAGTTCCAGCCTCGGCGGTATCGGCTTCACCGGCTTGAGCCGCGGCACCGGCTCGGTGGCGATCTTCTTCGCATCGAACGCGGGATAAAACGGCGGATAGCCGGAGAGCAATTCGTAGGCGAGCGCGCCGAGCCCGTAGATATCGTCGGTGGGCCGCGCGGGTTCGCCCGCGAGCTGCTGCGGACTCGCGGAAAACGGCGAGCCCGGCGGGCCGCTGGAGTTGTCGCCCTCGGAAGCGCCCGCGCCGAAGTCCGCGAGCAGCGGTCGGCCGGCGGCGTCGAGCAGGATGTTCGAGGGCTTGAGGTCGCGGTGCACGATGCGCCGCGAATGCGCATGTTCGAGCGCAGCGGCGATGTCGATGAGCAGCGGCAGGATCTTGGTGTAGGGCGCGCCACGCATCTGGCGCAGATCTCCGCCAGCCGCGAACACCATGGGCAACACCGTGGCATCGGCGCCGCGCACCGGTTCGTGAACGCGCAGCACGCCCGGATGATTCAGGCGAGCCGTGAGCGTGAACTCGCGCTGGAACACTTCCCAGGCGGCATCGGAATTCAGGAACTGGGAGTAGAGAATCTTCAGCGCGACTTCGGTGTCGCGCATTTCGTCACGCGCGCGCCACACCTCGCCGTACCCGCCGGCGCCGAGTTTCTCTATGAGCACGAAGCGGCCGCACAGCTTGGTGCCGGCCTGATTCTGGTTTGTCACGTATCAGCTGGACGGAGGCTTGACGCTGCTGGTCGCCGTAGTTGTGGAAGTGGCAGGAGCAGGAGCCGGCTCCGGTGTCGAAGCGGCGGCCGCACCTGTCTCCTCCAGGTAGAGTTGTTTGAGCAGTTTGCGCCATTCGCGGTATTGATCTTCGGCCGTGCCGGTGAGGCGCAGCGTGTGGCCCTCGACTTCGACGACCTGCGGCGCGACTTCCGCCTGGAAGCTCTGCGTGAGCTCCTTCAGCGCATCGGCGTGCACGCGCGCGTCCGCATATTTCTTGATGCCGGACATGACGGCGGCGATGCCGCCCATGGTGCCGGCGGTGCGCATGGCGTCGTTGATGCGGCAGGCGTCGTAGGAGCTGCAGGAGTTGGGCGCGAATATGGCGGCGAGCAGCGCCGCGGCGCCCAGCACGGTGCGCGTACGCGCACTCGAGCGAGCGCGCATTTCCTTCTCGAGCTCAGTGAAGCTGGTCTGGCGCCAGCTGTCGTAGGAGTCGTCCATGGACTCGGCGAAGCTCGCGTAATAGTCGTTGACGGTATCGACCACCGCGGTGTCGCGCTCGCGGATTCTCTCGATGCGGCTGAGCGTCGGATCGGAATCGGCGGGCAGTCTTACTACCTGCGTGATGCCGTTCTTGTCGACCGCCGTCATGCCATGCATGGCATCGGGCGCGAGGTCTTCGGCGAACTTCAGGCTGGCGACCTTGCGGATGTTTTCGCGATCGAGTGCGGAGAGTTTGTCGCGCGCCGCAACGAGATCGTTGGCGATTTCCGAGTAGACGTTCTGGAACGGGTCGCGCGCCTTGAGCGCGGCGGTGGTCTTGTACGCGCCGAGGTCGACGAGGCTGTTGTATTGCTTGCTCTTGATCCACACGCGGCCTGCCGCATCGGCCGCGCTGATTTCCAGCGCCATGAAGCCGCCGTTCGAATCGACCACCTTGCCCGTGACGATGACGTCGACGAAATCGGCGCTGTTCGGGATGACGCGCACCGCGCCCCACTGCGCGGTTTCTTCGAGCGTCGCGCGCAGCAGCGTGGGCATGTAGCGCGCCTCGGCCTTGCGCAGGTCCGGATAGATGCGCTTCTTGGCGAGCGCCTCGTCATCGTTTTCGAGATTCTTGGGAATGCCCGGGTCGAAAATGCGGATGCCGACGTCGAGCAATTCGGTTTGCGGGATGTGCACCGTGGCCTGCTTGGCCGCGATCTTGGGGATTGGCTTGGTCTCGGAAGTGACGCAGCCCGCGAGCAACATCGGGATTGCCAATACTGCCGCTGCAAGTAGTTTGGATCTCATGGCGTCACCTTCGTCGATTCCTCTGGGAGCGAATCAGCTCGCCGACTTCTTGTAGTCGTTGTATTCCTTCCAGAGCCGCTCTTTGAGCTCCGGATCGGTTTCTTCTTCCGCGGCCTTGCGCAAGCGCTTCGCGACGATGTCGTCGTCGTTCACGACGCGCTCTTTCGCCCCGCCGCCGCCGCCGCCCGTGCCCTTGCCGCTCTGGCCGGAGGAAGCCTGGTCGCCGCCGGTGTTGCTGGCGGACTTCGAAGTACTGCCTTCGGATTTGAGGTCACCCGAACGCTGCTGGCCACTGCCTTCGCCGTTCTCGGCGCCCGCGCCGCTGCCTTCGCCGCCCGCGCCGGCCTCCGATCCATCGCCTTCGCCTTCAGCGGTGCCGCGCGTATCGCGTTCTTTCGCAACACGCTCCTGTTCTTTCTTGAGCGTCTTGTCGAAATCGCCGAGCGAATCGTCGAGACTTTTTTCGCCGGCCTGACGACGCTCCTCGGAAGTCTTCGCACCGCCGGCCGGACCTTCAGTCGAAGCGCTGCCGGCCTCACCGTCTTTGCCGGTCTTCGAACCGGATTCACCCGAACCGCTGGCGCCGCTCGATTTGTCGCCGGACTTGCCCGACTCCGACTCGCCAGACTCACCCGGCAGGCCGGGCATTGAAGAGGGTGAGGACGACGAATCGCCAGGCATCCCCGGCATGCCAGGCATGCCGCTGCTGCCACCGGGCATGCCGCTGCTGCCGCCAGGCGAACCGCCACTTTCGCCGCCGCCGCCGGGCATTCCACCGCCACCGCTAGGCATGCCACCGCCGCCCGAAGGAGGGCTGGGCATTCCGCCGCCGCTGCTGCCGGAGGACGCGCATCCCGCCAGCATCGCTGTTGCGATGGCGAGGAGAATCAGAGTTGGAGTGCGCATGCGAACACCTGCCGTAATCAGTGGGTACCGGCGGGATTGTCGTCGGTTCCCGAGAAGAAACTGCGCAGCTGGGTCGACATGCGATTGCATGCGGTGGCCTGCACCCGCGCAATGAAAGGCAAAGGAACTATTGCCCCAACGATGGCGGAAGTTCCAGTGACATTTGTACCGACGCTACCCGCCGACTTGGCCTGTTTCAAATCCCAGATGGTGGCTTCGTAGGCCGATTCCTTCTGCCACCAGCCGAAGCCGATGCAGCCCGCGCCACCGGGCGCCGCGCCGCAGGCCAGGCTGCCGCCGCCATCGATCTTGCGCGTGCTGCCATCGAGCCAGACTACATAACGCACACCCGACTTCGTGACCTGCTCGGCCACGCCCGGCCGGGCTAGCAACTCGCTCATCGCTTCAGGCTTGCCCGGAGCAGTGCTCGGTTCGAACCACGGAAACATCTGGTCGACGAAATCGTTGTTGTCGTGAACCAGGAGTTTGCCCTTGCCGCTGCCGAGATTGTCGCTGATGCAATCCATGAAGTCGTCTTCGGCGCCCGCGCCTTCGATCTGCGGCTTCGCGAGGACGACCACGCGTTCATCCTTGCCGATGTGCGTGGCGATCTCGCGCGATTCCTCGATACGCGCCTGCATGCATCCCCCGAGCAGAACAGCACCCAGGCACGCAGTAGTCATGCAGATCGCGTTCATGGACGAACTCCCAGGGCCTTGATGCGGGATGTCTATGGGCGCGGCAAGTATGCCACGTCGCAGCATCGTCACTTTGAGACCTCATGCGCCGCTCCAGGGTTCCCAGAAGCGAGGTGGGACCATGGACTTATGACGACAGATCCAGCGACAGCTGAGGGTGAGTACGTAGTGGCGGGCGAAAAAGATTCGTGGGCAGCGCAATTTGACGGTCCGCAGGGAAACCGAGCCGCCGGCAGGCAAGCTGGAACCGCTGGCGAATCAGCTGTGCCACCGGCCCGGTGGCGTGCATGCGCGTCCCAAAGCTGGGGTCGTTGTCGCGTTCGCCACGCATGCTGCGAACGATAGACATCACATGCGCGGCGCGGTCCGGGAAGTGCTCGGCCAGCCATTCACGAAACAGATCTTTCACCTCCCACGGCAGCCGCAGCAAGGTGTATCCAGCGAGCGACGCGCCCGCCTCGCGCGACGCCTCCAGAACGGCTTCGATTTCGTGTTCGGTGAGCACGGGGATGATGGGCGCCACCAGCACACCCACCGGAACGCCCGCTTCCGCGAGCACGCGCATCGCCTTCAACTTCGCCCCCGCCGAGGCGGCGCGCGGCTCGAGTACGCGCTTCATGTCGCAGTCGAGCGTCGGGATGCTGAACATCACCCGCGTGAGGCCGTCGCGCGCGAGTTGCGCCAGCAGGTCCACGTCGCGCGCCACCAGCGCGCCCTTGGTGGTGATGCTGACCGGATGCTTGAGTTCGAGCAGCACCTCGAGCAGCGAACGTGTGATTTTGTGTGTCTTCTCGAGTGGCTGGTATGGATCGGTGTTGGCGCCCAGCATGATGGGCGCGCATTTGTAGCTCGGCGCGGCAAGTTCTTTGCGCAGCACCGCAGCGGCGTCGGCTTTGTAAAAAAGTTTGGTTTCGAAATCGAGGCCGGGAGAGAGGCCGACGTACGCGTGGCTGGGGCGGGCGTAGCAGTTGTGGCTGACGACGCCGTTGGCGATGAAGTCTTCGGTTCCGGTGGTGATGTCGTAGAGGCGCATGGCTTGTTGGAGAGGCTCGACGCTGACGACGGCGAGCCGCGCGTGGCTTCTGACGATCTGCCCGGTGATGCTCGACTCGCATTCGGTGGCGGGATCGACGCGTTCCGTTCCCATCAACTTGTTGTCGGGGACGAGATGTGGGCGCTGGCCATTGTCGACGGCAACGCCCGTAACGAACTTCCAGCCTTGCTCCGTCAGAAGACGGTGATCCGGACCGGTCACGAGCGTTGTTCCATCTTTGAGCGTGACGCGGAAGGCGGGCTTGATGACGCTCCAGTGAGCGAGCACGCGCGTCTTGACGAAGCGTCGATACCAGCCGATGCGCTCGGTGCCGTAGATCGAATCGCCCTCGTTCAAGTCTTCGAGTGGCTTCGTCGTGCCATTCGCCATGAGGATGGGCGTATCCCCCGCTGCACAATAAACGCAGCCGTGCTCGCATCCCCGATACGGATTGATCGACTGCGTGAAGTGAATGTCCGGCGACTGATTGCGGCTGATGATCGTGCGCGCGTGTTCGGGCAACACCACGGTCTCGCGCTTTTCGGCTGGTTCGTCTTCGTACCAGCCATCGTGCTCGAGCGTTTGCGTGAGTTTGTCGAAGCGGCCGGGCGGCTGGGACAACGCGCCGCGGCCTTTCATCGCGCTGGCCATGCGCGGACTGTATGTACGTACAGCCGGAGAGTAAATCCAGTGCGCGCGGGCAGCGACTACTGGATGAAATTGAGGCGCGTCCCCTTTTTCAGTGCTGAGGGTCGGGGAAGCGGTCGAGCTTGCGCAGGTGGGGGAACAGGCGGAGATAACTGCCGACCACGGCGAGCGTACACACGCCGCCCCAGATCATCGATGGAACGATGCCCATCCACGCGGCCTGCATGCCGGCACGGAACGCGCCGAGTTCGTTCGAGGCGCCGATGAACATGGAATTGACCGCGCTCACGCGACCGCGGATCGAGTCCGGCGTCTCCAGCTGCACGAGCATGCCGCGCACGAACACGCTGATCATGTCGCCAGCGCCGGCGATGATCAGCGCCGCGATGGTCAGCCAGATGCTGGTCGACAGCCCCACGGTAATCATGCAGACGCCGAACAACGCAACGCCACCGAACATCCAGGTTCCTGCGTGCCGCTGGATCGGCCGCATGCCGAGCCAGAACGCCACGATGGCCGCGCCCACGCCGGGCGAGGCACGCATGATTCCAAGGCCCACGGGGCCGACATGGAGAATCTTGTCCGCGTACGCCGGCAACAGCGCGACGACACCCCCGAACAGTACGGCGAATAGATCGAGCGAGATCGCGCCGAGCACGGGCTTCTTCTGCCACACGAACACGAACCCTCCGAGGACGTCACGCCAGTGCCACTCCGCGGTGGACTTGGCGAGCACCGGCTTCACGCCGAGCATCATGAACATCGCGCCGATCAGCAGTGCCACCGCGATACCGTACGACCAGTCGATTCCGAAGATCAGCGTGAGGCCAGCGATGGCCGGGCCGCTGATGGTCGCGATGGTGAACATCAGCGTGTTCATGGAGATGGCGCCGGACAGAAGCTCCTTGGGCACCAGGTTTGGCACCATCGCCTGCCCCGCCGGCGCCCAGAAAGCGCGGCCCACGCCTAACAAGGCGGCGATGAAGAAGAGCAGGATGATTTCGTGGCGGCCGAAGAGAGTGAACAACAGCAATGCCACCGCCGCGATCAGTTCGAGTCCGTAGGCGAGCGCGATGACGAGCCGGCGATCGAAGCGATCGGCGATCTGTCCGCCGGGCAGGAGCAGCACGACGAACGGCAGGAACTGCGCGAGCCCGATGAGCCCCAGGTATTCCTCTTTGCGGGTCAGCTCCCACACCTGGTAGCCGAGGACCACGTCGATCATCTGCCAGGCCAGCGTCGCGGCGAATCGGCCGTACGCGTAGCGCGCGAAATCGGGGTGGCTCAGTGCCTGGCGGCCAGGCGATCTGGAGTTGCTGATCAAGGTCGTCGGGGGAAAAGCGCGGGGTGTTGGGAGATGCGCACTTTAACTGGTAACGTCGCGCTCCGTTGGCCATTGCGCCCTGATGTGCGAGAGGCTGTGCGATGAAGACAGCACCTGGAACTGTCGTGGCTGCATGCGCGGCAATGTTGTTGTGCGCCTGCGCACCCACGCCGCCGCGCGCGGATCCTCCGTCGCCGCCGGCGCCGCCACCCCCGACCGCCGATCAGCAATTCGAAGCGCTGGCGCAGCGTTATCTGCGTGAGGCTCCGGAACAATCGCCTGTCGGCGCCACCAGCTTGGGCGATCACCGGTTCGACGATCGACTCGACGACGTCAGCGCTGCCGGCTGGCAGTCGCGCCTCGCGTTCACCGAGCTCTATCTAGCGGCGCTCGAGCCCATCGACCGCGCGAGGCTGTCACGCGCCAACCAGGTCGACGCACTGCTGCTGATCCACGATCTCGAGTTCGATCGCTGGAAGTTCCAGACGCTGCAGGACTGGCGCTGGAATCCGCTGCTCTACACGCGCATCGCCGGCGACGGCCTGTACGGACTGCTGGCGCGCGAATTCGCGCCCGCTCCCGAGCGCATCCAGAATCTCGGCAAGCGGCTCGACGAACTGCCGCGCTTCCTCGCGCAGGTTCGCGAGGTGCTGGATCCCGCGCGTGTCCCGAAAGTATTCGCGGAAACCGCCGCGAAGCAGAACGCCGGCCTGAAGTCGATGCTCGACGGTGAAATCGCGGCGCAGATCCCCACGCTACCCGCCGATCAGCAGGAGGCCTTCAAGGCCAGCGTGGCGAAGGCGCGCAGCGCCGTGTCGCAACACCAGATCTGGCTCGAAAAACGCCTCACGCCCGAGGCCAAGGGTGATTTCCGGCTGGGGCCTGAGCTCTACGATCAGAAGCTGTCGTTCGCATTGTTCTCGCCGCTGTCGCGGCGCGAGATCCGCGAGCGCGCGGAGAGCGAGCTCGCCTCCACGCGCGCGGCGATGTACGAAATCGCCACCGTCGTGCTCAAGGGCAAGCGCGGCAACGTACCCACTCCCGCCAGCCCCAACGCCGCACAGCAGCAGCGGGCCATCAAGGCGGCACTCGAGCTTGCGTACGCGGAACGCCCGCAACGCGACGCGGTGCTCGACGCCGCGCGCGCCTCCCTGGTGGATGCAACGCAGTTCGTCCGCGAGAAACAAATCGTGACGGTGCCCGACGAACCGCTGGAAATCATCGTCATGCCCGAGTTCCAGCAAGGCGTGGCACTGGCGTACTGCGATTCACCCGGCGCGCTCGAAGCGGGCCAGAAGACTTTCTACGCGGTCTCGCCGATTCCGGCGCAGTGGACGCGCGCGCAAACCGACTCGTTCCTGCGCGAGTACAACATGCGCTCCATTCACAACCTGACGATTCACGAAGCCATGCCGGGCCATTACCTGCAGCTGGCGCACTCGAACAAATACCCCTCCACGCTGCGCAAGGTGCTGGCCTCGGGTCCGTTCATCGAAGGCTGGGCGGTGTACACCGAACGCGTCATGGCCGACCAGGGCTACATGAACGCCGATCCGCTCATGAAGCTCATCCAGCTCAAGTGGTATCTGCGCACGATCGTCAACGCCATGCTCGATCAGGCCGTCCACGTCGACGGGATCTCGCGCGATGCGGCGATGAAGCTCCTGACGGAGTCCGGCTTCCAGGAGGAACGCGAGGCGGCGGGCAAGTGGACGCGTGCGCAGCTGACCTCGGCCCAACTACCGGTCTATTTCGTGGGGGCGCAGGAACACATCGCGTTGCGCGCCGAGGCGGAGCAGCGCCTGGGTGCCGCGTTCTCGATGCGTGAGTATCACGACAAGGTGTTGTCGTATGGTTCGCCGCCGGTGCGCTTCGCGCGCGAGCTTCTGTTCGACCTGCCGATAGAATAGCGAGCCAGGCGGGCCGCTAACTACTTCGGGTCTTTGCCGTCGCCGTTCTTGAAGTTGCGCGCCATCTCTTCGGCCTTGGCCTTGGCTTTCTTGAGCCAGATGCGCGCCCAGGCAAATTCGAGGCCCAGGATGCCGAGGCCCACGGGGATGACCACGAACGCGGGGCCGGGCAGCACGATCATGCAAACGCCCACCACCAGCACCGAGCCGCCGACGATGCCGATGGCGATGCGCTTGGCCATGCGATAAGGCACGTAGAGCGGGTGCTTTTCGTCGAACACCAAAAGAGACCTGATGACCGCAGCGGGGGGCATTCTACACAGACCGGCATCGCCAGCCCGTGTTCCCCCAACCCCTGACTATTTACGTTCAGGTACCGAGAAAGATCCGGTAAGCCTGATTGTTAGTCTCGTCGCTGTAGGAATAGTGCAGCACATTGAGGTGATCGAGGAAATCAGCGGTGTCGGACGTCGGCACGTCGATTCCCGCCAGCACGCGCCCGTAGTCGGAGCCATGGTTGCGGTAGTGGAACAAAGTAATGTTCCAGCGCGTGCCCACGGCCTGCAGGAATTTCAGCAACGCCCCCTTGCGCTCGGGAAATTCGAAACGGTAGAGCCGTTCGCTGGCGACGCCGCTGTTGACGTGCCCGCCCACCATGTAACGCACGTGCAGCTTCGCAATCTCGTTGTCCGTCATGTCGGTGACGCCGTAGCCGGCGGCGCGCAATTTCACGATGACTTCGTCACGCTCTTCCTTGCCGCGCGCCAGCGCGAAACCCACGAAGATCTGTGCGCGTTCTTTCGCGCCATGCCGATAGTTGAATTCGGTGACGGCGCGGGCCCCGAGGATTTCGAGGAACTTGAGGAAGCTGCCCGGCTGCTCGGGAATTTCCACGGCGAGCAGCGCTTCACGCGACTGGCCCACGTCGGAGCGCTCGGCCACGTAGCGCAGCTGGTCGAAGTTCATGTTCGCGCCGCTGTTGATGGCGACCACGCGCTTGTCTTTCCAGTGGTTGAGAGCGCAGTACTTCTTGATGCCGGCCACGGCCAGCGCACCGGACGGTTCGACGATGGAACGCGTGTCTTCGAAGATGTCCTGCATGCCGGCGCAGATTTCGTCGGTGTCGACGAGCACGATTTCATCGACGTGCTCGCGGCACAACCTGAAGGTTTCTTCGCCCACCCTCTTCACGGCGACGCCGTCGGCGAACACGCCCACGCGGTCGAGCACGACACGCTTTTTCGCGCGCAGTGAATCGTGCATGGCCGCGGCATCGACCGGCTCGACACCGATGATCTTGATCTTCGGATTGAAATACTTCGCGTACACCGCGATGCCCGAGATGAGCCCGCCGCCGCCCACCGGCACGAAGATGGCGTCCACCTCACCGCGTGCCTGGCGCAGGATCTCCACCGCCACCGTACCCTGCCCGGCGATCACGTCCGGATCATCGAACGGATGCACGAAGGCGAGATTGCGCTCGCGCACGATGGACTGCGCGTGTTCGTAGGCGCTGTCGTAATCGTCGCCATGCAGCACCACTTCACCACCGAGATCGCGTACCGCGCTGACCTTGATGTTAGGCGTGGTCTGCGGCATCACGATGATCGCCGGGATGTCGCGCCGCTTCGCGGCCAGCGCCACGCCCTGCGCATGGTTGCCCGCCGACGCGCAGATGACGCCGCGCTTCGCCACCGATTCCGACAGGTGCGCAATCTTGTTGTAGGCGCCGCGCAGCTTGAACGAGAACACCGGCTGCATGTCCTCGCGCTTCAGTAGTACGGCATTGCCTGTGCGGCGGGACAGGCGCGGCGCGGGTTCCAGCGGCGTTTCCGTGGCGACGTCGTAGACGCGGGCACGAAGGATGCGTTCTATATAGGTATCGGACATAAGGCTCGGTCGACAGGTTGGCGGCTAGCTTAACCGGCGCGCCCTCGGCGGCACAGTGGACTAGAATCGCCGCACAATCGGGGGATCACCAGAAGACATGCGAAGAACTCACTTATACCGGTGGGCGACAGCCCTTACGTGCCTGCTTTTCCTGGCGCCGGCTTTTGCGGCCAAGAGCGTCCTGCCCAAGGGCATGAAACTGCCGAAAGACGTCAAGATACCCAACGACACGCCAGTGGCCATCTATCTACCGGCCAACGACCTGGGCAACCGGTTCTACGTCAGCGACATTGGCGCCTGGGCTTACCCGGGCAAATCGCTGGACGATGCCCGGCGCGAAGTCGGCGGGCAGCTTTTTCCGCAGATGAGGACCGTGACGATCAACGAGGCCGGAAGCCTCACCGAGGGCACTTACGGCCTGCTGATTGCCATCAAGCCCACCTGGAAAATCGACGCCGGCCAGCTCTCGCTGACCATGGACTACAAGGTCTATGACGCCGCATCCGCCAAGGTGCTCGAGGGTTCGAAGGTGCAAAGCGTGGCGCTGAACGCGCCAGGCATGCTCGGAGGCTTCCCGAACGCGGCCATGCGTACCACGCAGCTGGTGTTGGTGGACGTCCTGGCAAAGCTTTCCCCCAACGCGACGAAATTTCCGGCGACCGCGCAGATCGGCGCCATCAACCGCGAGTTGCTCATCGACCGCAAGCAGGCGGCGAGCACCGGCACGGCGTTCTACATCAACAAAGCCGGACAGATGATCACCGCGGCTCACGTGCTGCGCGATTGCGCGGTGCTCGAAGCGCAGAAGGACGGCGTCACCTACCCGCTCAAGCTGACCGCCAGCAGCAACCTGCTCGACCTGGCCGTGGTGGAAAGCGGCAAGCCGACCGACCGCGCACTGCCGTTGCGGATCGCGCAGACCCTGACGCTGGGTGAAGGCGTCACGAATGTCGGCTATCCATTGCAGGGCCTGCTCGCGGATTCACCGAATCTCACGCGTGGCAACGTCAGTGCACGTGCCGGCATGAAGGGCTCCGTGGGGCTGTTCCAGTTCTCGGCGCCGATCCAGCCGGGCTCGAGTGGTGGGCCGGTGGTCTCCGATGGCGGCGAATTGCTGGGCATCACCGTGAGCTCGCTGAATGCGGCGGCCCTGATCAAGGACGGCCTGCTGCCGCAAAACGTGAACTTCGCGCTCGAGGCGAAGTACGCCGCCATGTTCCTGCGCGACTCGCACGTCGATTTCGTCGAAGTGAAGCCACAGACGAACGGCAGCATGACGGTCGCGAACGACGCCGCGCTGGGCGCGGTACTTCAATTGAGCTGCTTTCAATAGCCGGAAAATGAACATGAAGACACAACTCGGCCTCCTGTTCACGCTGCTGCCCTTCACCTTGTTTGCCGCCGATGCGTTGCCCACGGACGCAAGCGTCGTGCCGCCACCCGTGATGGTGATTCCAGCCGTTGCCTCGAACGCGCTGCCGGCGATGAATTTCTACGGCTCGATCGCCAGCGACGAGCTCTTCGAGCTCATCAAGAAGAACGACCAGTTCGCACGCCTCGACAAGGAGTTGTACGGCAGCCCGCTGCAGCTGCGGGTAACGCACTCGTTGCAGCCCACGGCGGGCGGCAAGGCCACGGGCCTGGTCTCGGCCATCTTCAGTGGCGGCACGCTCGGGCTATTGCCCATGGTCACGAACAACAGCCTCGTGGTCACCTACGAAGTCCGCGTGCACGGCCGCGAGCTCGTGTCCTACTCCTATCAGCGCTCTTTCACGCGCGCGGTGAACATGTGGGCCAAGGATGCAACCCATGGTCTCGGCGTGGATGGGCTTGCGTGGCTCAAATCCACCTCCGGTGAGTTCACGGCCGCCGCCGCCAACGACGCCAAGCTGGTTTCGCTCAAGAAGGAATACGAGCACTTCTTCAGCGCGCCGTAGCGGCCGAAGGGCCGACTAGCTAGTTGCGGACGGTGTAGCGGAACTGCGTGCGCCCGACCGTGACCCGGTCGCCGTCCTTGAGG
>Ga0193753_10000568_pt1 | contig 35967 bp, 27 predicted proteins | sample H1c2metaG_FD_144925 | JGI IMG/M metagenome (GOLD analysis project Ga0193753, IMG submission 144925) | Soil microbial communities from a riparian zone of the East river system, Colorado, United States - H1c2 | ecosystem: Environmental > Terrestrial > Soil > Riparian zone | place: USA: East...
GTATAAGCGAAAAGAGCCCAAGCGCAAGTCGGGCGATGATAAAAGTTTCGAAACCCTTTGTAACCGAGATCAGGTAAACCGGCAAGAAAAACAGAAATGAAATTCCAAGCACCGCGGTTTCTACCTGTGGCTTTCCGACAGCCCGGTAAATCTCACTATTTACGGCAACAAGCCACCCATAGCCGCGCATTAGTGCCATCATGCCGATTACAAAGGCCACGCCCGTCCACTTCTCGCCAAAGATGATATTACTTACCGGGTCGGCCAACGAAAACAAAATGATACAACTCGGTATACCAACTATTGCGATAATCCTGATGATCTTAATCGCTGAACTTTTTACTTTTTCAGTGTCACTGTAAAATTTGGAGATATACGAATACAGAACCGGAAGCAGAGGTCCAAATAAGACGCCGTCATAGATCATAATAACGAACATGTTACCCGTCCTGAACAAGCCTAATTCATGTGTTCCCAGGTAAGCGCCAATAATGAACGAGTCGGCCCACAGAAAGAACCATACCAAAAGACCTGTCGCGCCAACCCAAAACGCAAACTTGCCTAACTCTTTGGCTATTGCTTTATTAAATGTCAAGGCGGGACGCCAATCAACGACACCATAAAGAAGAATCACTTGCATGAGCTGGCCCACAAGCGTACCGACGACCAGAGCCCAATATGACATTCCCAAATAGGCCAAGGGAATGGAGAATATTCCAGGAACGCCAATGGAAAGCAAGCGCACCCAAAACAAACTATTAAACTTCATTTGCTTTTGAAGCAAGGATGTTGGTATTGAACTCAACGATCCTAAAATTATCTGCAACGTCATGGCTTGCAGCACGGGCGTGATTCGATTATCATGAAACAACCTTTCGGCCAAAATGCTTGCCGTGAAAAAAAGCAAGACCGATAAAACCAGCCCCAACGTCAAATTAATCCAAAAAGCAGCGTTTGCGGCGTCAATTTCATCTGTTTGTCGCTGTATGAGCGCTTTGCCCATACCAGCATCCCAAAAAACCTGTGTAAAGCTGATGACCATCAGGGCAGCCGCCATGATGCCATAGTCATCCGGAGTAAGGAGCCGGGCGAGGAAAATGAAAATAACGGGCTGAATGGCTTTGGAGGCGATTTCGCCGGCCGCAGACCACTTTAAAGCATGGAAGAAACTAGCCAAATTCTAAACAGTGAGCTTATATTTTAAGAAAGATTCACAGCCGGTGCGAATTTACGCGGAAAAACAAACGATAGGATACTAGCCTATTTTTTATTCCATTCGAGCAAGCACGGCAAAAACCTGATTCAACGCCTCTGCATTGCGTGTCATACAGAAAGCATCCAACAGCAAGCTTTTAATACTCTGAAAAAAGACGGATTTTTGACAATGATTTCAGTATTACATCAACATACGGACCTTGGGAAAGAGAATTGGTAAACAGTTCTTAGATGCCGACAGCAGTCCGCTTTTATCCATCATCACGGTTGTTTTCAATGGAGTGGACCGCTTAGAGGAAACCATTTTAAGCATCGCACCACACCTTAACAAGGAAGTCGAATATATTATTGTCGATGGAGGAAGTAAAGATGGTACCCTGGATGTCATTCGGCAGCACGAAGGCCATATCGATTATTGGATCAGCGAGCCGGATCACGGCATTTATGATGCGATCAATAAAGGAATCACAGCAAGCCATGGACATTTCTTTTACGTTCTAAATGTTGGCGATAAATTGTTGGAGTTGCCTTGGGCGCAATTGAACGACGCGGTGCAACGAGACGCAGACGTGGCCTTGTTCAAGGTATTGCTGTCAGATGGTCGCACCATCGAAAGCACGATTGACTACCGTATCCGGTTCGGAAACACGATACACCATCAAGGCGCGTTTTACAGCCGCAAACTCAACGTTCAATATCAGCTGGACTACAAAGTATTCTCCGATTTTAACACCAATCAGAAGCTGTTTCAACAAAAAAAGAAATTTATAGCTTATGACAAAGTAATTAGTCTTCACGCGTTGGATGGCGTTTCCAATGAACGAAAGTATCGTCAGGAATACTATCGCGTGATTCGCAACAACTTCGGCATTTTTTGGATGTTGACAGGCATTTTATACATCAAGCAAGGAGAGTTGCGAAGAGCGATCGTCAACAAGTTCCGTCCAAAAAAGATCGCTGACAACGCATGACACAAACGGATAATCGCGTAGCGGGAACGGTTGTGCTTTATAACCCCCCCCATAGTACATACGAGTGCATCTCATCTTACTTTGATCAGGTGGAAAAGATCTACGTTGTTGACAACTCTGTCATACCCAATGAGCAACTGATTGATAAACTCGTGCAGCATGACAAAATAGTGTACATAAATAATCATGGCAATCTCGGCATTGCAACGGCACTCAACATCGGAGCCAGGAACGCAATCATCAATGGATTTCAGTTTCTACTCACGATGGACCAGGACACTTCCCTGGAGAGCACCTACGTCGCTAAACTGATGCAAAGCATGATGGAAGCAGGCCCGGCATCCGTGGGCATCATGTCGCCGCGTTATACGGTCGACAGTGAATTGAAAAAACCATTGTTAGAAGAGGTCCTTGTGACCATGACATCGGGAAATATCCTGAACCTTACTGCTTTTCAACACGTCGGACCTTTTCTCGAAGAATTGTTCATCGACCACGTAGATCACGAGTATTGCCTACGTTTGTGGAGCAACGGGTATAAGGTGATTCAGGCGAACGACATCCAGATCATACATCGCCCAGGGAACATAGTCAAGCTAAATGCCTTCGGAAAAGAAATAATATTTTCGTCGCACTCGCCTCTACGCCAGTACTATTTTTGGAGGAATGGACTTTATGTGGCAAGATTGTATAAGAAACAATATCCGGCATTTAATAAAATGGTCCGGTCTCTATTGATGAAGGAATTTCTCAAGGTCCCTTTTGAGGACCTGAAGCGCTTGAGAATTAAAATGATGATGCAAGGATTACTCGATTACCGTCGCAACAAGTTTGGTCCTCTTAGGGAAAATTGAGCATTGTATGAAGATCCCAACTGTTAGTACAAGAATTGTAAGTCCTCTTTCTCTAAAATTCATTCTCATTATCATTTTGCTCGAAATATTTCTTGGCGGAGGCGGCCGTTTAATTGACATTGGATCCATAAGCCTTCGAATGTACCTGTTCGGTATCGGCCTGGCGATAAGCATTGCTATGCTGTTTACCCTTCAACCTGTCAGTAAGTATTTTACTTTCTTATTGCTATTTGGGACGGGGATGTTAATCACTTCCTCTTTCATTGGCATGATTAACGGAGCGCCAGCAATAGCCATTTTCAATGATATTAAGCCGCTTCTTTCTTTTTATTCGTTATTATTCTTTTGCTTCACGATAAGAGATCTGGAGGATGTGGCATTGGTCATAAGACTTATCCGATGGAGCTCCATTATTTTAGCCATTGGTTATATCTGCATTTTCGTTCTCATAAATACAGGAGTCATCCAGTTTGTCAGTTTTTATAACATGGTGACACAAACTGAGGAATTTTTCTTTCGAGGAGAATTCGCCTTCTTTTATAAAGGCTTTCTCTACATGTGCATCGGCTTGCTCTTTCATGTCGTGGATATGCGGGCCAACAAAGCAATTGTTTTGATTTTGACTGTTGCGATCATTTTAACTTTTACGAGGGGATTCTTTGTCTCCATTGTCCTCACGTATTTATTCTACCACCTTATCATAAGAAAGAGCGCCTCCAAGCTTATTATATTTACTATCGTCACCGCGATAGCTATTCTCTCACTATGGAATGTTTTTTATTCAAACACGATAAACCGAATGGATTCTGACTCAGCGCGCATCGTGCAAATCAATGAAGTTTTAGAACGGGTTACCCCGATATCCTTTTTTATTGGGCATGGCTTTGGCATCGGCGTCCCGTCGAGACCTGAAAGAATGGAAATTACCTATCTTGAGATGATCCATAAGCAAGGTTTGCTCGGTCTCTTATTTTGGTTTGGGCTAATAATTCTAAATTGGATCTTTTATAAGCGTTGTGTGGCTAATGGAAATTCAAAGCTCGCGCTTCCGTTCATGCTGGCTGTGATTTTTGTATACGTCGAATCATTGACAAATCCGTACCTGACTAATCCAATTGGATTGACAATGGTATTGATTTCACTGGTTTGTCTGCGAATATTATGCGACCCGAAGAATAAAGCGGTAAGTGCAGATAATTTACATGAAATCCACGCTGGTTAAAAGTGCTTGTATGCAGCTCCGGAAATTGCCGTTCTTTCTTCAGATGATGAATGTTTAAAACATATCTAAATAGATTTTTACTTACTTCAGGTAAATGACTCGCGTTTCTGTATGCATAGCCACTTTCAATGGAGAAAAACACATCGTTGAACAACTTGATTCTATACTATCACAGTTAGAAGCTGACAGCGAGGTGATTGTATCCGATGACTCATCTACTGACAAGACGATCGAACTTATAAAGTCGTTACCGGACAAACGAATCACAATTCACCCAAATCAAAAGTTCAGGAGTCCGATTTTTAACTTTGAACATGCGCTGAAACAGGCGAAAGGGGACTATATTTTTATGGCTGATCAGGACGATATTTGGTTGCCTGGAAGACTTAATACAATGATGCCTTTTTTTGACAAATATGATCTCATCGTCAGCGACTGTAAGGTGGTCAATGAAATGCAGGAAACTTTAATGGAGTCATATTTTGCCTACGTTCGCGCGAAGCCTGGATTGTTTAGAACCCTGACAAGGACTAGCCCGTACATAGGTTGCTGCATGGCGTTTAACAGAAAACTGCTGGAAAAGGCATTGCCATTTCCGCGAAGCATCCTGATGCATGATTTTTGGATCGCTGTTTTGGCAGAATGCGCATTCAAAATTAAGTTTATTTATAAACCCCTCGTGTTGTACAGGCGACACGCTTCGGCTTTTTCCGCTACGGCTTCGGAAAGCCCGAACCCACTTTATAGAAAAATGCTCTTCCGTTTAAAAACGGTCATCCCTTTATTTTTCCGGCTTGTTCGGCGATAAGAAAGCCACGTGTAAATGTGTTGGTAGAAATATCCGCAACGTTTAGTTTTTCGGTGCAGGATATTTTGTATCGCCAACTACTTGATTTAAGTCCACCTTTGACCAATCGAAATTATCGACTTCTCTTATCTTTTTACCTAAATATTCCGTATGGCAATACATACCTGAAATCGGCTTGTTTTTTAAGTATTCGGCCGCAAGAGAAGAAAATCTCCCCACGATAGGATTGGAAAAACCTGCTTCAATACATTCAAAACCAAGGGCTGGGGAAAATAGGGTTCGTAACGCCATGTCGGTAAAATGAAAGAAGTGCCATGGTCGTTCATGCGATCTAAAGGCAAAATGAGTTTCGACAAATACTATACCGCCAACCTTTAGAAGTTTTGCCATCTCTGTTGCGACAACCCAGGGCATTGCAAAATGTTCGAAGCAAGCCGATGAATAAATAATATCAAATTTCTCATTTTCTTTGAAATAGTTGGAAAGCTGATGAGCGTCACCGACAACATCAACGTTATCTCCGGCATAAAAATCAAATCCTACATACTCGGCTTTGGAAAAATGCTTTCGTGCATCTGAGGATCCTGTAACCTCTCTGCTTCCAACCTCCAGAATTCTCATTCCAGGTTTGTTCCCTAACTCATACAAATATTGCTGCCATTTTACATGGGTAATTTTGCTTGACATTGGAACATCTTTCACCAAGAAAAGTTTGTCGAACTTCGATTCAATTTGGGATAGAATCTTAAACCCCATTTTCAATAAACTACTCATTTAGCAATTTGTTTGCGCAAAGCTACATATTTTTTGTATTGGCCTGTGTGGCGGGGTCGACAGCTATCATTTTATCCGACAACGTAATAAATCTTTTACTGGAAACGATGATTAAGGGAATGCCTCCGTCTTGTTGCGCCTTTAGAACCATAACAGAATAACTGCCCTCAAAAATTTGTCAATGAAAGACAAGCATTTAAGAACTTCTTCAGGATTCACACAAGGGGTGTTGAAATAGTTGTTGCCCGGTAGGCTCAATCCGGCGTTTAATCGGTAGAATTGCGTCCAAAACAGGTATCAAACGTGAATCTTAACAAGCAGGCGCTGGCTAAGTACATCCCGGCAATACTCACGGTAGCGATCTGGTCTACTTACCCCTTTACAAGGGTGAACAACTGTCTGATTTGGGTATTAGGATTTTACTTCCTCTACACCGCCAGACCTTATGAGCCTCTTCAAGTCAAACGAGACATTCTATTGTTGCTACCGGTCGTGTTTTTTGTAGCCTATTTATTTGGAATGTTTTGGGCGTCGGATCCTCACGAAGGCTGGATTCAAATTGAAAAGCGATTGTCGCTGATTGCACTACCGGCGCTCTTTTTCTTTGGTAGAAATAAGCTAACCAAAGAAGACGCAACCCGTATGATGTACGCATTTGTATTGGTTTGCTTGGGGATGTCGGTTGTATGCTACGTCAACGCTTTACGAAATGTAATTGTGCATGACAGCTTTACGGTGATAAACGAGCGAAACTATTACTATTTCTCCTACATGCCACTTACCACAGTGGCCAGAATCGACCCGATTTATGCCAGTCTGTACACAAACTTTTCAATATTGATATTACTGTTTCGGCCAATCAGGATAAAATGGCTGGGTGTGGTAGCGCTGGTATATTTCGTTATTTTTAATTTGCTGGTTGCTTCTAAGGTGGGTATTCTGGTATTGATGGCTATTTTTGTGCTCTTCGTTTCCAGCAAAATCAAAAATAAAATTATTGTTGTTGGCGTAATCGTATTTATGGCAATGTCCTTTTTTGCTGCTCTTACTCGCGTGGCTTTTTTAAAAGACAGGTTTATCGCGTCCACAACATTTAATTACGAATTGCCTTGGTCCGGCAATTGGAACAGCACCTCGCAGCGACTGGCAATCTGGACGTGCGCCGTTGAAACTATTCAAAAAAATTTCCCCCTCGGTTATGGAACAGCGGATGGCCAGGAAGCCTTGCACGCAACTTATGTTAAGAATAGGTTTGTCAGGGGTTATGAGGATGACTATAATGCGCACAATGAATTTCTTTATACATGGTTGGATCTGGGTGTTTTTGGCTTTATCATACTGATGACAATGATAGTATTGCCTGCGAAAACGGCGATCAAAAACCGTGATCCTTTATTTTTCTCTTTCATCATGATTTGCTCGCTCTATTTTCTCGTCGAGGTGGTCCTTACAAGACGGGCCGGTATGAATTTCTTCTGCTTCTTTTATAGCCTTTTAGCAGTAAATGATTTCATTTGCAAGCGCAACGCAGTTCAACATGATGTATGATTTGACAGTTTCCATCGTTCTTTTCAAGAACAACCTCGAACACCTAAATGACGCGATAAAAAGCGCCCTGGACACGAAGCTCAACGTAAAACTGTATTTGATCGATAACTCGCCAACTGACGAGCTAAAGGTAATTTGCCCACCAGCACGCTGCGAATATATATTCAACAACGCTAACCTGGGATTTGGAAAGGCACATAACATAGCCATGAGGCGGGCAGCAGCGGAGTCATCTTACCACATTGTTCTGAATCCGGATGTTTATTTTAATGGATCCATCCTTGACGAAATTTTCAACTACATGGAGAAGCACCAGGATGTAGGACAGGTCATGCCAAAGATCCTGTATCCGGATGGCAAGACTCAATACCTCTGTAAATTATTGCCGGCACCTGCGGATTTGTTTCTCAGAAGATTCTTTCCATGGTTTCCGGGTGCAACCGAACGGAACAGGAAGTATGAATTGCTTGATGCGGGGTATGACAAAATAATGAACATCCCATATCTTTCGGGTTGTTTCATGTTCTTGCGCTCAGCTGTACTTCCTGAGGTTGGATATTTCGATGAACGGATCTTTATGTACATAGAGGATGCTGACCTAACACGAAGAATCCATCAGCGGTATAAGACGATTTTTTTTCCGCAAACTGTTGTCTACCATCATTACGGCAAGGGCTCTTATCGAAACTTCAAGCTTATGCTCTACAACATCCATGGGGCCGTGGTATATTTTAACAAGTGGGGATGGATCTTTGATAAAGACCGGAAGCGGATAAATCACGAAGTAGTGCAACACTATCTGCCTTAGCGATCTTTCGCATGGATTTTTTTCTATTTTTGGAGGCAATTATGTATTCATGTCAAGGATTCTTCTAACCGGCGCATCAGGATTTATAGGCAGCCATTTTTACAATGCGCTCGCAGAAAAGAATTTTGTTAACCTTGACCTCAAGGAACCTTCGGTTGTGTCAACAGCCCCTTATATACCTGGCGACATAAGGATTGAGGCAGATGTTCGCCGGGCTATTCAGGGAAATGATATTAAGACTATTCTGTCGCTGGCAGCCAAACATCATGATTTTGGAATTGGGCACGATGAGTATTTTGATACAAACGAAGATGGCACGCGGGTAATATGCGAAGCGGCGTCAGCCTATGACATCAAAGAAATAGTCTTCTTCTCCTCCGTGGCGGTCTATGGGATATCTGAAAACATATCGACGGAAACAATGAGCCCACTGCCAGATTCACCTTACGGACGGTCCAAATTAGCCGGCGAGCAGGTACTAAATCAATGGGCTGCTGAAGATCCAACGCGGAAGGTACTGATCATACGTCCCACGCTAGTGTTTGGATCAAACAATATGGCCAATATGAGGAATCTCATCCGTCAGATTGATTCAGGTTTATATTTTCATTTGGGGAAGGCCAATAATATCAAGTCTATCGCCTATGTTGAAAACGTTGTGGCTGCTACGCTATTCCTGATGAAGCGGATGAAGCCCGGAGTAGCGATCTTCAATTACGCCGACGAGCCGCAACTTACTACCCGTGAAATTAGCAACATCATCGCGCAGGCCTTACAAAAGAAAGTGAGACTTACCATTCCGAAAACCCTCGGTGTAATGATGGGCATTCCATTCGATCTCATTATCAAGTTGTCTGGCAAGAATTTACCGATCTCCTCGTCACGAATAAAAAAGCTTGGTACCTCGACGCACCATTCGGCGAAGAAGATTTTCGCGGACGGGTTCAAGCCCGAATACGACACTATCGAAGGCCTGAAAAAAATGGTTGAGTGGTATAAGGAGAAGAAAAAACAGGAATATCTGAGTTCCTGAAGCGGTCTATGTGCCGTTTTCACTATTTTTACCGACCATTGCGTTAATCCATGGCTGAAGAGCTCGCCGCTGCAATTACATCTTTTGTTATCGCCTTCCTCATCGTTCCGGTGATCATTAAGTATTCCCTTCGTAAGAATCTGGTGGATATTCCCGGCCGAAGAAAAATCCATAAGAAAATTACCCCCTCAATGGGCGGCATAGCCATATTTCTAGGTTTTGCAATTTCCTCGCTGATTTGGATCCCTATCTTGGGACTAGGGGTGGTCAAGTTTATTCTAGTGGCTTTATTTGTCATCTTTTTCATCGGTGTCCGCGATGACCTCGTTCCGTTGAGAGCCATGGTAAAATTGGTGGGCCAAATTATGGCGGCATCACTCGTGATTTTTCTTTTCGACCTGAGAATAAGAACATTTTATGGGTTGTTCGGAGTTAATGAACTGCCTGCCATCATAAGTTATGTAGTAACGTATTTCACCATTATTGTCATCACAAATTCATTCAACCTTATTGATGGGCTTGATGGATTGGCAGGCACAATTGCTATCGTAGCCCTTCTTTTCTTTGGCGTATGGTTTTTCCTCATTGACAATCAGATTTTCTCAGTACTGTCATTTGCAATGCTCGGCGCGATCTTCGCCTTTCTCATATTCAATTGGGAGCCGTCGGAGGTCTTTATGGGTGATACCGGCGCCCTCGTGATAGGCATGATGCTTGCCATTCTCACAATCTATTTCATTAATATTAATTACAGCCTGCCTGATGCAACCCCCTATAAGTTCAACGCACCGGTAGGAACCGCTGCATGCATTATCATTATCCCGCTAGTAGACACGTTGCGTATTGTTATACTTAGGCTATCGAAGGGACAGTCGCCGTTTGTGCCAGACAAAAGCCATGTGCATCACGCCATCATGCGATTGGGTATGAGCCATAGTCAGACCACGTTGATACTTGCAAGCGTTCAGGCTGTATACATTTTGCTCGCCGTGATGCTGCACCAATTCGAAGACATATACATTCTCTCCGGCCTGCTGCTTCTTTCCTTTCTACTGAGCGTCACACTGGACCGACTGATCATCAGCAGACTTTCTGACTAACCCACCACGTCATTGGCGCATTTTCTGCCAAAGTATTAAATTTGGGACCTAATTGAGAATCCAATGGAAGAACGCATCCAGACCTTGCTGAGAGAGGTAAACGCATATGCAGCAGATGGTAAGCAGGCTTTGGAAGCCTTCCGGATGAAGTATGTCAGCCGTAAGGGCATCATAGGAGATCTGTTTGAAGAACTGAAAAAAGTACCTGCAGAGCAGAAGAAAAACGTAGGTAAAGTTCTCAATGAACTGAAAAAGGCTGCAGAGTCGAAGCTGTCGGAGCTTTCGGCAACGCTGGAGGCTGGTGTTGATAGCCAAACAGATCTTGATCTTACGCTTCCCCCGGTTCCTAATCAGGTAGGAAATCTTCATCCATTGACCCTCACACGCTACCGGATCATTGAGATCTTTGAGCGCCTCGGATTCAATGTGGCAGACGGTCCTGAGATAGAGGACGACTGGCACAATTTTTCCGCGTTGAATTTCCCTGAGAACCACCCCGCACGCGAAATGCAGGATACGTTCTTTGTTGAGAAAAAGGGGACAGGCGGGGCCAAGCAAGACGTTTTATTGCGAACGCATACTTCGAACGTTCAGATACGCATGATGGAGAAGCAACAGCCTCCCCTAAGGGCCATCATGCCAGGGCGGGTGTACCGAAACGAGGCCATTTCTGCCAGAGCCCACTGTTTCTTTCATCAGGTCGAGGGCCTTTACGTAGACAGGAATGTGAGCTTTGCAGACCTGAAGCAAACGCTCTATCATTTTGCTAAAGAGATGTATGGAAAGGATATCAAAATCAGGTTTAGGCCTTCGTACTTTCCATTCACCGAACCCAGCGCGGAAATCGACATTTCATGTCTCATTTGTAAGGGATCGGGATGCAATGTGTGCAAGCACACGGGTTGGGTTGAAATCGCGGGATCGGGCATGGTGCATCCTAACGTTTTGAAAAATTGCAACATCGATCCGGAAGAGTATACGGGTTTCGCTTTTGGCATGGGAATAGAACGTGTAACCATGCTTCGTTATCAGATCAATGATCTGCGATTATTCTCTGAAAATGACGTGCGTTTCTTGCGGCAGTTCCAGCCTGTGATCTAGCGTGGCGCCGAACATCAAAAGGAAAGTGTGGTTGATTCAAAAAAAAGTAGGCGTAGACAGCATGGAAGGGAAAAAGCATTTAACAGTGAAGCGTAGCCTGTACGTTATTGCCTTCTGCGCTTTGACGATTGCTGGAGGTTGTTCGTCAGATCTGACGGACGATCCAATACCTATCCGCGCCTTTCCCCCGAAGGTAATCGTCATCAACCTTCCTGAAAACATAGCGCTGAAATCAAAAGGAGCTGCCCGGGAATACAATGACATCGGTGTTCGGGGCGTGATTGTCTATTGTGCGGACGTAGGCGTTTATCATGCGTATGAACGCAACTGCTCCTTCCATCCCAATGACGCTTGCGCAACGGTCAATATTGACAATTCACTATTGTTTTTGACCGACCCTTGTTGCGGATCCTCCTTTGATTTCAATACAGGAAATCCAATGGGAGGCGCTGCCTGGAGACCCTTAAGGGAATACAAAAGTTCCTTCGATGGCAGCCAGCTTGTCATTACGGACGAGCCGGTGCAATAGCATCGTTCGTTCCTACGCTGAATTGCGGGCAGCGTTGATAATGCCAAACATGCATCTTAGCACGAGCTTTCTATATACCGGTTCATAAGCCTTCTCGGCTGCAGTCATGTTTCGCAATTGCTGGAGCGCATACTGCTGGATCGTGATCAACGGTAATACTATGCGTTCGCGAAGCTTTACCGAATCGCGGTTTGCCGGGTTGTTGTCCATCAGCTCTGACAGTCCCGAAACCTCGAGAATCATCTCCTTTGACAATTTATATTCGGCAAACATTTTTTTCCAGAAGCCGCTGAACTCCTTATCCTTGGCAAGGTACCTTGTTGCTGGATAGTATGTCTTCGTCAGCGACATCATACTGTTGCTGAGCAATGTCCGGAAGAAGAGGGAATCATTGAACAATGCTTTCAGTTCAGCCATTTTACCTTGCTTTTTCAGCTCTTTTATGGCCGACCCCACGCCGTAAAATCCTGGAATATTTTGCTTCATCTGCGCCCATGATCCAACGAAAGGGATGGCGCGGAGATCTTCAAATTTCAAGCTTCCTGAACTTCGCTTTACGGGACGTGATCCGATATTAGTGTCGCCAAAGAATGACAACGGTGTAATCTTTTCCAGGTAAGGGACAAACTTGGGATGTGTTTTCAGGTCAAGGTATGCTTTGTGACCTTCCTCTGCCAGCGCATTTAGCACACTTAACTCCGCTGCGGTGAACGTGTGGATGCGATGGAAGATGGAATTTTGCATACCTGCTGACAGCAGCTGTTCCAGATTGTATTTGCACGATACTGGTTTGCCAAAATTTGAACTGATGGTCTGACCCTGAATAGTGATCTGCACCTCCTTATCCTCAATAGTATCACCCAGTGACGCGTAAAAATCGTGCGTGTTGCCACCACCGCGTGCCGGAGGACCACCCCGGCCGTCAAAGAATACCGCAGTGAACCCCTGCTCGCGAGAGATCTTTGTCAGACTTTCTTTTGCCTGGAATATCGACCAGTTCGCGCGGAGATAACCTCCATCTTTTGTTCCGTCCGAAAAGCCCAGCATAATGGTTTGCTTGTTACCGCGCCTGGCGAGGTGCTCACGATATGCTGGAATATTGTACAATGCCGTCATCACGTGCGAGGCATTACTAAGGTCTTCTATCGTTTCAAACAACGGCACGATGTCCAAGGTCAGTTGGTCATTCTTTCCGAGAATGAGCTGCGCAAGTTTGTAGACCTTGATCACATCCAATGCAGACTGGCAGTTGCTGATCACATACCTGTGGCAGCCTTCAACGCCATTTTTCTCCTGGATCTTTCCGATGACGCTGATACTTTCGATCAATTCGGTGACGAATTCATCCTTAAAGGTCAGCGATGCCGGTTTGAACTTCAGCCGCAGCAATGTTTCGATCTTGTCGCTTTCGCTCAGGCCGTCAAATTTCTTGAGACTCTTGTTCTTGGACCTGATCTTTTCGAAAATAGCCTCCCACGCGTAAGCATGTTTACGGCTGTCCTGCCGGACGTCCATGCTTGCAAAATAAAATCCGAACACCCTTACCTTCAAGATGAACGCGTCAAGCAGGTTAAGAAATAATCCTTTGTGATCTCTAATCAATACTTCACGGATCTCAAAAAGTTCGTTGAGCAGTGCATCGGGGTGCGAATACGTTTCCCCCTTACCGCCGTATGCGAGTGGATATAGCTTTCTTTCGGCCTGCGCGATCAGGTGATCCACTCCCTTAAAAGTCAAACGTCGCTTCAACCAGCGTATATCGCGGTGATAGCATTTCATCAGCGTTTGCTGCAAATGGTTGGCTACTTTCAAAGTAATCTCATGCGTTACAAAGGGGTTGCCGTCGCGGTCACCTCCTGGCCAAAAACCTATCTTAAAGAGATCATAGTTAACCCATTCCTCAAGCCTCATGTCAAGACCGCTCATTAGTTTGAGAATGATCTCGGGGATGACGGGATAAAATACATTTTCAAGGAACCAGGAGAGACTTACCGCCTCATCGAATGGTGTCGGCTTTTGCTTGTTAATAATAGGCGTCTTGCCAAGCTGTCGCAGGAGCAGGTTAATATTTTCTAACCGGTTCTCCCGGATCACCTGCTCAAGATCATTTAGGATAGCCAGTACGTTGCCAGGGTAAAACTGTGTTGGATGCGCAGTGAGGACAATCCGGACACTAAAGGTCTCAAGCTTCTTTTTCAATGCCTCTATGCCATTTTCTGCCCTTGCTCGCAGGAGCAATCCCGGAACGGTTCCTTTTCCTGTAAGATCGTTTACGTCGGCAAAAGCGGCGTCTTCCACAGAATCAAAAAGAACAACCTGGCGTTCCACATATTGAATAAAGCCAAAGAGCAGGTTGTGCTGTTCTTCTTTGGTGGCCAGCGGCGTATAGTCCTTGAAGAATGTATTGATAATCGTCTTGGGATCTTTGCCCTTCTCATAGTCGCTCGCACAGGCTTGTTCAAGGAGCGGAAGTAGCGTTCCAGTCCGGTAAATTCCCGAATAAGGCAGATTGAGAAAGAGACTGTTGTACATGTGATACCGCGTTGAAACGGTATCATTGAATTGGCTGGACATGGAGTATGTTTGGATGCAAACAAAGTTATCAAATAGTGCATACGGCGCAAGCAAACAGCCTGGTCGATCAATGCAATCGATAGAGTTATGAGCTATGAGTCATGAGTTATGAGTTGCGCGGCCCCGTTGGGGCCTTTTGGAGGAAGCTGGACTTCCTTTTTGGTGCTGCCCGCGGTAGAAAGACTCAAGAATGGGCTGATATGAAAGGACAGATAATGGTATTACAACCGGGACGGAGTCGACCCGGTTGTTACATGGTGACTAACCTTATTTACTCACCTCGCCTTTGATAATGAGTGTAACGATGCCGTCGGTTGAATTTGAATTGACGGTGATGGTTTTGGTGAATACTCCTTCTGTTGCTGCGCTGTAAGTTGCCTTTACGAAGCCTTCAGCCCCTGGCGCCACGGGATCTTTCGTGTACTCTGCAACTGTGCAACCACATGAGGCCTTTACTGCCGTTATGACCAGAGGAACGTTGCCGTTATTGGTAAACCGGAATTCGTGTGTCACAGGAGTGTTGTGCTTGATTTTGCCAAAATCGTAGGACGTCTGCGCCCAGTTGAATGCTGCCTCGACAGTCGATTCCCTTGTGTCTGTTATGGACATCATCCAGTCACGTACGTGCAGGCCAGGAGCCATCATTCCCAGCATCAATGTTAAAGCAATTGTTTTCATGTTGTAAAAGTTTGGTTTTGTGATTTGTGCGAAGGCAATTTTATTCAGGTTGCGACTTCTGAATATTCAGGCCCGGAACAACACAAAGGATGGTATTGCCGTTAACAAACAGTGTTAACGACTTTGTAAAGTTTGTTAACGACTTGTTAATGTTGGCCATCGTGTATGCGAAAAATGTAAATTCAGGACGTGAAGAGTTCGACCATTAGGTTCGTAGTTATTCTGGCAGGCCTTTGCATTGTAGGCATCACCATTACGCAAGTGTACTGGGTGAGGCGGGCGTTTGACCTCAAAGAAGCGGAGTTTGATCGCAAGGTTCATACGGCACTCTACAATGTTGCGCATCAGATTTTTGTGCTGAACAAAACCGCATCTCCCGCAAACAATCCCGTCAAGCAACTTTCAACCAATTATTTCATTGTGATGGTTAACAGTGAAATCGATGCCAGCATGCTGGAGGCGTTGTTGCGCAATGAATTCGAACGCCGCAATATCCAGGCAGACTTCGAATACGGTGTCTACGACTGCAGAAACGAAAAAATGGTTTATGGTAACTATGTGCCCTTACGAACGGCGAAGGATGCCAATACCACCCACAGGCTGCCTCATTGGGCAAACCAAGGCTATTATTTCGGTGTACAATTCCCCAACCTGGAAGGACATATCACTAATCAGTTGGGCATCTGGTCATTTTCATCTATTGTCTTGCTGCTGGTCATTGTATTCTTTACGTATACCCTCTTCGTTATTTTGAAGCAAAAGAGACTTTCTGAAATACAAAAGGATTTTATCAACAACATGACGCACGAGTTCACAACTCCACTGGCGACGATCGCCGTTTCAGCTGAGGTCTTAAAAGACCCAGGAATAGCGCGTCAGCCTGAACGACTGATGAACTACGCACTGATCATTGAAAAAGAAAACGCCAGACTAAAACTGCAAGTAGAGCGGGTGCTTCAAATGGCCAGACTTGACAAGGAGGAGATTGGACTGAAGAAAGAGACCATAAATGTTCATCAGCTTATCCACGATTCGGTTCGATGCACAGCCATGACGCTGCAGGATCGAAAAGGAAATATTACGCTTCAATTAAAAGCGTCCAGTCAGGAATTGCAGGCAGACCGGTTGCACCTGACGAATGTTTTTAACAACCTCCTGGATAACGCCATCAAGTATTGTCATACTATACCCGAAATAATCATACGTACTTTTGAGCGGCAAGGAGGGATCATTGTTGAAGTACAGGATAACGGTATAGGTATTGGCCGGGAAAGCCAACGCAGGGTTTTTCAAAAATTCTACCGCGTGCCCATGGGAAACGTCCACGATGTAAAGGGATTTGGTCTTGGCCTGAGCTACGTCAAGACAGTTGTTGAGGCTCACAAAGGCAAGGTGGATGTTGAAAGTGAATTGGGTCAGGGTGCTTTGTTCAGAATATATTTACCGCACGCACTGTGATCAAACTGGCAAGACCGATGTCCGTCGTTAAGAAAATCCTTCTGGTGGAGGACGACCCAAGCCTGGGCTTCGTGATCAAAGACAATTTGCTTATCAATGGCTATGATGTTACGCTGTGCCAGGACGGCGAGGAAGCGGAGCGACTATTTGATCCGGCCACTTTCAATCTGTGCATATTTGATGTGATGCTTCCCAAAAAGGATGGCTTTTCGCTGGCGCGAAGTGTTCGTGCACTCGATAAGAGTATTCCCATTCTATTCCTTACGGCGAAGTCCATGACACAGGATAAGTTGGAAGGATTCAGGGCCGGCGCGGACGATTACATCACAAAACCCTTTAGTCTTGAAGAGCTGTTGTTCAGAATTGAGGTGTTTCTGAAGCGAGGTAACGTTCACGCTGATGGAAATGTAAAAGTATTTTTCCTTGGCCAGTACCAGTTTGACTTTTCGAATCTTACGCTCACGAACGGCGTCAGGGAAAAATCGCTCACCCAGAAGGAAGCTGATGTACTCAGGTTGTTATATCAGGAGCGCCACCGTGTCTTAAAGCGGGAAGAGATCCTGCGCAAGGTCTGGGGCGACGACGATTATTTTATGGGGCGTAGCATGGATGTATTCATCTCCAAGCTCCGTAAATACCTTAAGGAAGACCCATCCATTCATATCGTCAACTACCACGGCGTCGGATTTAAGCTCGAGCTATCAAACAACCGTTGATGCACGAAGACATCAACGCAAGCGCGCCCGCCACGGCGCCGCGTAACTCATGACTCATAACTCATAACTCATAACTCTTTCCTCAGGTCATAACTCTTTCCTCAGGTTGCTATTTGCTTTGCTATAACTGAAGTAAACGACCAACCCGATCACCATCCACGCACCTGCGGCCATGAGTGTTTCTGCTGGCAATGCAGCGATCATCAGGGAACATATTATAATCCCAAGAATGGGTACCAATGGTACCAGCGGCGTTTTGAATGATCTTACTGCCCCTGGGTCCTTTACCCTCATAACCCAGACGCCTGCGCATACCATGACGAAGGCGAACAGCGTTCCAATGCTGGTCAGGTCTCCTGCTACGTTGCCAGGAATGAATCCGGCGAAGAGTCCCACGAAGACAAACAAGATCATGTTCGACTTGTAAGGCGTTCTGAACTTGGGATGTATATCAGAAAACACTTTGGGAATCAAACCGTCTTTAGACATGGTGTAAAAGACACGCGATTGACCCATAAGCATGACAAGAATTACAGAGGAGAATCCGGCTAAAATCGCTATCGTTATCAACTTACCCAGCCACTCGAACCCAGGCATGTAGGTCTGAATCGCGTACGCTACGGACGCTTCTTTTCCTGCAGTCTTAAATTCCTGCCAGTTCGCTATGCCGGTCAAAACGTGCGAGAAGAGGACGTATAATATCGTACAGACCACAAGCGACCCAAGGATGCCAATGGGCATGTCGCGCTTCGGATTCTTTGCTTCCTGAGCGGCTGTCGACACTGCATCAAAGCCTATGAAGGCGAAGAAAACAATGGCTGCTCCGCCAAATACACCACCCCAACCGTGCCTGTTCCAGGCTTCATGTCCGGCAGTGCTGTCAGGTATCATGAATGGCTCGTAATTTTCAGGCCTGATAAACTGCCATCCGATAAAAATGAAGATCAGTACGATCGATACTTTGATAAATACAATGACTGCATTTACGGTCGCAGACTCTTGCGTTCCCTTGATCAATATCAATGTTAAAATGAGGAGGATAAATAAGGCGGGAACGTTAACCAACCCGTGGACGCCATTCACGCTTGTTTCCATTGGGGAATGACACCATTGATACGGTATTGCCCCCAGTTTAAAACTGATGAGCAGGTTATTCAGATACTCGCTCCAGGCAATGGACACCGTGGCTGCAGCTAAGGCATATTCGAGTACAAGCGCCCATCCAATGATCCATGCCACAAACTCGCCCATGGTAACATAGGCATACGTGTAAGCGCTCCCGGCTACGGGAATCATCGACGCGAATTCGGCATAGCATAATCCAGCGAAAGCGCATCCGACCGCTGCTATTATAAAAGACACTACAACTGCGGGTCCTGCGGCTTCGCCGGCAGCTGCTGCCGTCCGTACAAATAGCCCTGCTCCGATGATGGCACCAATGCCCAAAGCAATAAGATTGCCGGCTCCGAGGGTGCGTTTTAAACCCTTCTCTGAACTAGCCCCCTGCGCCAGCAATTGGGACAATGGTTTTTTGATGAATAGACTCATCTTTTCTCTAGGTTAGGTAAGTATTGATCCTAAAAATAAGAAGAATAATGAATTATGAATTATGAGTTATCAATTATGAATTGGGGACCCCTTTACATGCAGCGTTTTTTAGGCGCTAGGGTTTGATCTCTTCGGGATTTTCCACCACGGAGTTGCTAGTGGAATCTGCACCCGGAGTCAGCGTTGGATGCACATCTGATTCGTAATCGTCATGATGAAGCTTGTCGCCGAAGAAGCGCCGCTGGAAAAGAAGAATTATAACGACACCCATGAAAATGGACGAGTCGGCGATGTTGAATACCGGACTGAAGAACAGGAAATAATCTCCCCCGAAAAATGGAAACCACTCCGGCCAGGTGTAGTCAAACAAAGGAAAGAATAGCATGTCAATCACCTGACCATGGAACCATGGCGTTGGCGAGTTGGTGGGATGATTGTTCAATAACACTCCATAGAATGTACTGTCGATTACATTGCCTACCGCGCCGCCGAGAATAAGGGACATACACCACAAAAAACCTGAGCTGGCGCCTCTTTTTGCCATCTTTATAAGGTAATATCCAATGCCCACCATGGCGGCAATTCTGAACACCGTCAATGCAAGCTTCCCGAATTCGTTGTTCCACCGGATGCCAAAAGCCATACCTGGATTGAGCAGGTAATGCAGTTTGAATCCGTACTGCTCACTGCCAAGAACCGTGATTTCCTGATGAAGGAACATGTGTTGATGGACCAGCAGCTTGGAAACCTGGTCGATCACGATCACCGCCAGGGCAAGGATAAAGTATCTGTATATTTTCATGAACCGCGCATTAAGCGTTATCCTGGTTTAATTGAGGATAGTTACTTCTTTACATTGATTTTTACTTTCAAGATAACGTCATCCATTTCAACATCAACAGTATCCTTTACAAAAGGTAGGATATCGAGGTTGACTGCTTGTGTTTCCGCTTGAATATAGGCGCCGAATTCTTTTAACGCTGTGTTCACCAATTCGGAGTGCTCTTCGATGGACACCTGGATCTTATCCAAAACCTCCATACCCATCTCTTTTCTCAGATTTTGTATCCTGTTAACGAAGTCACGGGCTATGCCTTCCTTTTTTAATTCTTCCGTAATGGTGATGTCGAGGGCAACGGTCAGCGGTCCATCCGTGGCGACAGACCAACCAGCAATGTCCTCTGACGATATCAGTACATCATCTACTACCAACTGAAAACCATTCTTATGAATGGAACCCTCTTTTTCTAATACGCTGATCTCAGGCTTGGTAAGCAATGCAATAACACTGGCTACCTCCTTCATCTTTGGTCCGTATTGCTTGCCAAGCTTTGGAAAATTGGGTTTGACCTTCTTTACCACGATGTCAGCAGTATCGTCTATGTATTGAATAGCCTTAACGTTGACCTCTGCCAAAATGATTTCCTCCACGTTGCGAATCTGCGCCGCAAAGGATTCGTCAAGAATAGGCAAAAGGATTTTCTGAAGCGGTGTTCTCACCTTGATCTTGCTGTTCTTTCTGATCGAGTGCACCAGGGAACATATCCGCTGTGCGTAGTCCATCGATTGCTCAAGCGCGGCGTCCATCCGGTGTGGCGTGGTCTTCACAAGATCTGTCAGGTGTATCGATTCATGACGTAGTGGAGTATTATATTTTGAAGCCCTGTCCCGTATGTTGTCCCTGAGATTTTTGTAGAGATACTCAGCATAGAACGGTGCAATTGGCGACATGAGCTGAGCAGTCACCATGAGGCATTCATAGAGCGTTTCATAGGCTGCCTTCTTGTCGACGGACATTTCTCCTTTCCAGAAACGTTTCCTATTTAGCCTGACGTACCAGTTGGACAGGTGGTCATTCACAAATTCCTGAATGATCCTGGCTGCTTTTGTAGGATCATACTCATCATAAGACGTTGTAACCTCGACGATAACCGATTGCAATTTGGAAATTATCCAGCGATCCAGATGGCTTAGTTCAACCGGAGGAACATTGTCCATTTCATCTTTTACGAAACCATCGATATTGGCATAGAGAGCGAAAAATGAATATGTGTTTTGCAATGTGCCAAAAAATCTTCGTTGTACTTCAACAATACCGTCGAAGTCAAATTTCAAGTTATCCCATGGCGGAGAATTTTCGATCATGTACCAACGCACAAGGTCCGGTCCATATTGAGATAGCGCTTCAAATGGGTTGACCACATTTCCTTTCCGTTTGGACATCTTGTTCCCCGATTTATCAAGAACGAGTCCGTTGGAGATAACATTCTTAAACGCAACGCTATCGCACAACATGACAGCGATCGCATGCAGTGTAAAGAACCAGCCGCGGGTTTGGTCGACGCCTTCAGCAATGAAGTCTGCGGGGTAGCTCTTCGCAAAGATATCTTTGTTCTCGAATGGGTAATGCCATTGTGCATAAGGCATGGCTCCTGAATCAAACCAAACATCGATCAGGTCGGCTTCACGGTACATCTGTTGGCCAGATGCTGAAACCAGGATGACGTCATCGACAAATGGACGATGAAGATCGAAGTCTTCTGGCAACTGAGATTTCATAAATCCCGCTTCTACTGACTTAGCCACTTCAGCGCTCAGCTCCTTCAATGAACCAATGCATATCTCTTCACGTCCGTCTTTTGTCCGCCATATGGGTAGAGGAGTACCCCAATACCGCGAACGTGACAAGTTCCAATCAACGAGATTCTCCAGCCAGTTGCCAAAACGACCTGTGCCGGTAGATTCTGGCTTCCAGTTGATGGTCTTATTCAGTTCGACCATTCTGTCCTTTAATGCCGTAGTTTTAATGAACCATGCGTCCAGTGGATAGTACAATACGGGTTTATCGGTTCGCCAGGAGTGAGGGTAAGTATGTTCATATTTCTCAACCCTAAAGGCTTTGTTCTCTTCTTTGAGGATGATGGATATGATTACATCGGTATTTTTATAATCAGGGTGAGTCTCGTCTTCGTCGGTGTAATTCTTGACATAAAAATCATCAACGCCCAAAGATTTGTGAGTTTTGATCTTGTATTGGCTAACGCCCGCTTTCAGGTATTCGCCAATTGCTGCGATGAATTTTCCTTTTCTGTCCACAGTGGGCACCTCATTGCCTGCCTCATCGCGAACCGTCACCGGTGGAATGCCGTACTGCTTTGAGATCCTGAAATCGTCCGCGCCAAAGGTTGGAGAGGAATGGACGATACCCGTGCCGTCTTCCGTGGTGACAAAATCGCCCGCAACGATCTGAAAAGCTTTCTCTGTATCGTACAATGGTTTTACGTAGGGCATCAGTTGTTCATAGCGCAAACCAACAAGATCCTTTCCCTTCAATTCCTTCAATACTTTAAACGGGATTGCCTTATCGCCCGGTTTATAGTTTTCAAAAGGAAGGTCTTTGTTTTTCTCCGGGAAGTATTTGGTCAATAGATCTTTTGCCAGTATGACGGAAACTGCTTTGAACGTGTAAGGATTAAATGTGTCGACCAATACGTAATTAATCTTTTCACCCACGACCAACGCCGTATTTGACGGGAGCGTCCAGGGTGTCGTGGTCCAGGCGAGAAGACGAACATCCGCGCCGCCAACAAAAAAAGATTCCGAGCGTGAGTCGCGATTCAATTTGAATTGCGCCACGACGGAGGTGTCTTTGACATCTCTGTAGCATCCCGGTTGATTCAGTTCATGAGAGCTCAGACCTGTGCCATCGGATGGCGAATAAGGCTGGATCGTATAGCCCTTGTAAAGAAGCCCTTTCTTATAGAATTGTTGAAGGATCCACCAAAGTGATTCAATGTATTCTCTTTCGTAGGTGATGTACGGGTCGTCGAGGTCAACCCAATATCCCATCTTCAAAGTAAGGTCATTCCATTGATCCTTATACATCATGACCGTCTCACGGCACTTATTGTTGTACTCTTCAATGGAGATCTTCTTGCCGATGTCGTCCTTCGTTATACCGAGTTGCTTCTCCACTTGCAGCTCAACAGGTAAGCCATGTGTATCCCAGCCACCCTTGCGCTTAACCTGAAAACCCTGCAATGTTTTGAATCGACAAAAAAGGTCTTTGACAGTTCGCCCCATGACGTGGTGAATGCCAGGAGTTCCATTGGCGCTGGGCGGGCCCTCGTAGAACGTGAATGCTGGAGAACCTTCACGGTTATCGACGGATTTTTCGAAAATCTTTTCCTTTTTCCAGAATTCGAGGATTTCTTCCGCGACGCTGGCGAAGTTCAAATTCTTATATTCCTTATACTTATCAGCCATGTTACAAATGCCCTAAAATTTCACAACCACGTTTTCATACCAGGGCGCAAAGATATTTGTTATTTGGGATTTAAAGGACACGTTTTTTGCCGCAAAATGAGGCCATTTGCGTGAAAAGTCATTCGGCGGAGGGATGACGGTTATGGATCCTGATCTTGTTCAAGTCGATCTCCTCGTCCTCGTGTTCGCCGTAAAACGTCGAATCAAAATCGTCAATCACAAGGCGCTCACCCTTGTCCTTCTTCGGTTTGTCAAAAGTCATGATCAGGGCTGGTAATAGAATGAGATTGGTGAACATGGAAATCACCAGGGTGACAGATGTCAGAAGTCCTAGAGCAATAGTTCCGCCAAAGGATGAAAACGCAAAGATGATGAAGCCTGCGAAGAGCACAACAGAAGTATACATGATGCTCTTGCCGGTTTCCATGATGCTGTCGCTGACCGCTTTTGGAATAAAAAAGTTATTCGACAATATCTCCTGCCGGTATTTGGCCAGGAAGCGGATGGAGTTGTCAACCGATATTCCAAATGTTATGCTAAAGATCAGCGCCGTGCTGGCTTTCAGCGGAATGTGGAAAAAGCCCATTAGCCCTGCCGTTATCGTCAATGCCAGCAGATTGGGTATCAAAGAAATAATGATCATTCGCAAATTGGTAAAAAGAATTGCCATTGAAAGTGTGATCAGCACAAATGCCAGCAAAAGGCTTTCCTGCAGATTTGCCACAAGGAACCTGTTGCCTTTGATGAACAATTTTGTTGAACCTGTAATGGTGCTTATTACAGAATCACGACCCTCACTCGCAAATATTGCTTTCATCCTTGGCTCAATGGCGATGTGAACAAGCGAATCAAGCCTGTTTGAACCAATGTCAGCTATCTGGCTGGATATACGCATTTTCGTAAATGATGAATCCACAAAGGACTTGAACAATCCCGTGTTGTCAGTTTGACCTTTCATGTACTTCAGAATAAACGCTCCTTCCGTTTTTGATGGCAATGAATATTTTGATGGATTGCCATTGTAGAATGCCTGTTTCGACGCCTTGATGATGCTTAGTACCGATATAGGCTTCGACATCGCCGGAATCGAATCGAGGAAGGTTTCAAATGTTTCGACCTTCTGAAGATTTTTTACGTCGAGTATCGGCCTGCGTTTTTTTGTTTTGAATTCCAACATGATCTCCAGGGGCAAAAAACCGCTGAAGTTCGCTTCGAAGAATTTGAGATCTTTTTTCACCTGGCTTTGCTCCGGGACATCATCGACCATGTATGAAACAGATTCTAACCTGGAAATACCCCAAAAAGATACCAGTGCCAGTGCCATCGAAGCCAAGTATATCCACGTTCTGTGGCGATGGACCATGAGGTCAACCATTTTCAGGAATCCGCCCATGGCTGCAAAATTCAAGTGACGCAGGTGCTTTTCCGTTGGGACTGGAAGCCAATAGAAAACACTTGGTATCATGACCAAACTAACAAAGAATAAGGCCATGATATTGATCCCGGCGACAATGCCGAACTCGCGGAGGATGGTTATGTCGGTTGCAAGCAGCGTAAGGAAACCAATCGCCACTGTCAGGTTCGTGAGGAACATGGCGAGACCCATTTTGCGAACAACCACCATGATGGCAGTTTTCTTATCCTTGCTTTTGGCAAACTCCAAATGATATTTATTCAACAGATAAATAGCATTTGTCACGCCGATAGTCACAATGACCGGAGGAATAAGTCCGCTGAGCAGCGTGATCTTGAATCCAAAAAGCTCCAGCGTACCCAGCGTCCATACTACCAGGATACCGATGATGATCATGGAAAACAGTACAGCTCGAAAAGACTTGAAGAAAATAAACATGATAACACCAGTCACTAATGCTGAGGCGATGAGAAAAATATTCATCTCCCTTTTGAGCGCGTTGGCCACAACGGTACGAATAAATGGCAACCCTGCGTAGTGGAGTTTTATTGAGGTCTTGTTTTCAAATTTAGCTCCTTCGTCCAGTAACGACTGTGTCATACCCACGCGCTGGGGTGAATTCATGACCTCTTTCTTCACAGAAACAAGCATCATGGTGGCGCCATTTTTTGTATTGATCAATTGGTCTGCATAGATACGTTGATCACGGGCGATCTGTAACAGGCTGTCAAGGTCTTCCTGCGTGGCGATCGAGTCATTGAATATATCGGAGAGATAAAAACGTGAATTTACAGTGTCTTTCAGGACCATCTTGAGAACTGGCAGGGAGAGCACTTGCGTGACGCCATTGATCTTACGAATGCTTGCCGTGAGCTCGCGGAAGGCCTTAAAGTTGTTGAGCTTATAGACAGCCGTATCTTTCATGCCCACTGCGATCAGGTTGGCATCCTCGCCGAACTGAGCCTTAAACTGTTCGTGATAGAGCATATCAGGATCGTCAGGTGGTACGGTACGGGCAAATTCATAGCTCATCTCCACTTTAGATGCATAGTAGCCCATCAAAACGGTGATGAATCCAATCAAGATACTAAGGAGCAATCGGTACCGGATGATCCCTTCAGCAAGTCTATTCCACATTATTGAGCGCGTCTGGTAAGTATGATTCCCTACGAAAGGGAAACAGGGTCAAAGCTAATGATTTTTGAGTTTGGTGAAGGTAATTTCAGTACCGGTTGAACACGCAGTGTACCGCTCTTAGAAGCTACGATTTCTTGAAGTACAATTTGAAGGCGGAGCCTTTACCCGGCTGGCTGTCGATTTCAACTTTTCCTCCCATGGCGACCATTTGTGCCTTGACGAGGAATAACCCTAATCCTTTGCCCTCTACATGAAGATGAAAACGTTTGTACAGGCTGAAAACGCTTTCACCATATTTAGATAGGTCTAACCCGAGACCATTGTCCGAGACGATCAGGATGTTGAAATCCAATTCGTCAAGTCCCAGAATGCTGATAACAGGTGTCCGCTCCGGATTGCGATATTTAATGGCATTGCTGATGAGATTGTAAAAAATGCTATCAAGATAGGGAGACACCGCGTAAAGCATAGGTGTCGAGGTTAGGTCAACCTTGATCTGCGCACTGGTATCTTCGCATTCCTTTTCCAGTGTCTTCAGGACGCGTTGCAGCGAGAAGGAAAGATCCACCTGTGTGAAATTGCTGGTATGTTTCTTAATGTCAAGTATAGTAGTCAGATCCTTTACTACTGCATCGAGATCCAAGGTCGACGAAACGATTTTTCGCATCGCGTCATTGCGATCCTTTTCCTCCGTGCTGATCTTGATGATATTGGCAAGTCCGAGAATGCGCGCCAGCGGTGCTCGCAAGTTATGAGCAGCGATGAACGCAAATTGTTCCAGCTGATTGTTATGCGCTATTAATTCTTGATTGGCGTTCCGCAAATCGTGTGTTTGCTTGACAATCTCTTTTTGCAGGGAATCATTTTTGAATTGAATTTCCTGATTTTGTTTTTCTATCAACCTGCGTGCTTCATTGACCTCCCTGTTTTGAAAGAATAACGTATCGCGATGGGTCGCGAGTTCTTCGCTTTGGGCAATGATCTCTTCGTTTTGGGCCAGTATTTCCTGCGTTCTCTCCGCCACATTGCGCTCAAGCAATAAGTTTTGTTCCGTTAGGAATTTGTTCTTGTCTTCCTCAACGGTCCTTAGCAGTTCAGAGAGCTTATAATTCTTTCCGGTTTGATATACGGTGTACAGCAAGGTGGGAAAGCAGATGATGAAAAGAAGGATCTGAAGATCTTTATTGCGCGCCATGGCCGCCTCAATTTCGGTCGCCGCAGCCTGGTCTGTTGCGTTTAGAAAACTATCAATATGCTCTTCGCATTTCAAATAGTGCCCCCACAATACCCCACCTTTATCGGTGCTGAATAACTTAATGAAAGTGGCCGTATCATCCGCTACCAACAAGTCTTTGAGACGAAAACAATAATCCGCATAGGTGTTCACGGAATCTTTCAGAACATAGTATGTTGACAGATCATAGTGGAACTGCTTAAGAGGTTGTTCAATGTTATTGAAGATACTGTCTTTCCACGCCCAGGCATTGTGCATCGGTTGTGAGAAGGACCTTTCCGGAACGAGGGCATATCCCCTCAGACCCAGGTCAAGTGAATGAATGATGACCTTTCCCACCTGATCATAATACATTCTGATTTTTCTGATCTCTGCCTGCACCTCACGACTTCGCTTCATCGTGGAATTGTTGTAGTGGGTCAATAGTATGTTAGTCAATAACAAAGACCCAATGAGGATCACAACGAGGTATAAAACGTTTTTTCTAAACATGAGGTGTCTCCCAACGGCAACGTTTAAAATAGTGCTTTTTTCCTGAGACATCAAAAACAGGTTCGAATTCCAACCAGATACGTAACTAATACAGCGATCATACAGTTATTCCTTTTATTTTTCGGTATAACCCGAGTGCATGTCGGTCAGTCAGTCCCGAAATAAAGTCAAGTACGTGTCGAAGCATGTTATACATGTCTTCACGGTTCTGCGTAATGGCTTGAATAATATCGCCTGGTATAAGATGTTGCAAATTTTCATACTTGCCCGACTTCCGCTGTTCCATCAGGTAAAGGCCTGCTGTGGTGAATTCCTCTAACAATCCTGGCAATACTTCATGACCGGCGGCTTCAATTTCAACAACTTGCCTCGCGCGGTAAATCTTTTTTATCGATACGGCAATAATCTCCTTTAAGCCCAGACGGGAAGGGCAGTGATCGGCAAGCGCCTGATCAAAATCGCCGTTTAGTATAGCCGTCTCGTTATCGAGGAAGAGCGTTGTGCATTCACGCATCAGATCGCCAATGGCAAGCGCCCGGAGGAAACCGATCCTCTCCTGCATGCTGACAAGATGCTCTACCTTCCCCAGCTTTGGTTTGCTGGTAGATATAACCCCCTCAAAGAGCGCCCTTGCCTCGCTGTATGGAACAAGTCCAAGATTACATCCGTCTTCCAGGTCGATGATGCTGTAGCAAATATCGTCGGCGGCTTCGACCAGAAAAGCCAGCGGGTGTCTGCAGCATGCGGCATCTGACAGAGTGATCAACGACGTGTGATCTGCGACCTCCTGAAAAAACTTTCTTTCGGATTGAAAATACCCGAATTTTTTCTGACTGCGGCGTCTGGGGTCAGGGTTGGACAGATCGGCAGGTACAGGATACTTGGTAAAAGCACCGAGCGTGGCATAAGTTAATTTTAAACCAAACTGGTTCTTATTTAGAATTCTGAATCCCTGCGCGTTTCCTTCAAAGTTTGTCAGGTCCTGCCACTGCGCGTCATTCACCTCCCCCCGGAAGGACTGTCCCTGCGGATGGTGAATAAAAAAGTCCGAGATGGCTGTTTCGCCGGCGTGGCCAAAAGGAGGATTTCCAAGATCATGTGCAAGTGAGCCGGCAGCGACGATCGCGCCGAAATCGTACAGGGAAAAATTATTATGCAAAGTTGGCTCGCGCTGCAGGATAACCTCTCCGACGCTTTTGCCAAGAGAACGGCCCACGCTCGAAACCTCCAGGCTGTGCGTTAGTCGCGTATGAACGAAATCGTGTTCAGGCAAGGGATGTACCTGGGTCTTATCCTGCAGTCTTCTGAAAGGGTGAGAAAATATGATCCTGTCATAATCCTGTTCAAAAGCACTGCGGGAAGGAGCATTGTCCAAACCAGAACGCTGGCCTGTCCTGTCAGCTGAAAGAAGACGATGCCAGTTCACTGTATGAGGTAAGATGAGGGTGATTCCAATGGCTAAATCTTTCTGAGGAGATTATTAATAGAGCACGCGTCAATAAGTTGCGGACGAACATCCGACACTTTCACCCTTTCCTGTTTCATGGTGTCCCGATCTCGAATTGTAACGGTATCGTCCTCGAGTGTTTGATGGTCAACTGTGATACAGTATGGTGTGCCAATGGCATCCTGCCGGCGGTACCGCTTACCGATCGCATCCTTTTCTTCATAGAAGCAACTTAAGTCGAATTTGAGATCGTTCATGATCAACGAGGCCTTTTCTGGCAGACCATCCTTTTTCATCAGTGGCAGGATTGCTACTTTATGAGGCGCGAGTGGCGCCGGGATTCTCAACACCACGCGTTCGGAGCCGTCATCAAGTTTTTCTTCGATATAACATTTGGAAAGAATGGACAAGAACATTCTGTCCAGACCTACGGAAGTTTCCACGACATAAGGGATATAGCTTTTGTTTTCTTCAGCATCGAAATACTGAAGTTTCTTGCCTGAGAACTTCTCATGATTCTTCAAATCGAAATCGGTTCGTGAATGGATGCCTTCGAGTTCCTTGAAGCCCATCGGAAAATTGAATTGAATGTCGCATGCTGCATTCGCATAGTGCGCGAGGTTCAAATGGTCATGAAACCGATAGTTTTCCTGGCCCAATCCCAGGGCCTGATGCCAACGCATTCTTTTTTCCTTCCAGAATTCATACCACTTCATTTCGTCGCCAGGTTTTATGAAGAATTGCATCTCCATCTGTTCAAATTCCCGCATGCGAAAAATAAACTGGCGCGCCACAATTTCATTGCGGAAGGCTTTGCCGATTTGAGCAATGCCAAACGGGATCTTCATCCTACCCGTTTTCTGAACGTTCAGGAAGTTCACAAAAATACCCTGTGCTGTTTCGGGACGGAGATAGATCTTGTTTGTGTCGTCAGCCACCGAACCCATTTCGGTTGAAAACATCAGATTGAATTGCCTTACTTCCGTCCAGTTCTTTGTACCTGAAACTGGGTCGGCGATCTCCAGATCAATGATCAATTGCTTCATTGCTACCATATCAGCTGTGCCCATGGCTGCCTTTAATCGAGCATTTGTATCATCGATCTTTTGCTGATACTCTACGGTCCTGGCATTGGTTGAAATGAATTTCTCCCGGTCAAACGATTCACCAAAGCGACGTGACGCCTTTTCAATTTCTTTTTCAATCTTATCCTCCATCCTGGCAACGGCATCTTCGATCAGCACATCTGCCCTGTATCTCTTTTTGGAATCTTTGTTGTCGAGCATGGGATCGCTGAATGCATCGACGTGGCCGGAAGCTTTCCAGGTGGTGGGATGCATAAAAATCGCGGCATCGATACCTACGATGTTGTCATGCAGCAACGTCATGAACTTCCACCAATACTCTTTAATATTGTTCTTAAGCTCCGCGCCGTTTTGGCCATAGTCATAAACAGCGCTGAGTCCATCGTAAATTTCACTTGAAGGGAAAATGAATCCATACTCCTTGGCGTGGGAGATCACATTTTTTAAAAGATTGTCTTCTTGGATAGCCATAGACGGCAAAGATAATATTAGTCCTCACATTTGTGATATGTGACCATTTGGTTGATGGAAACCGGAATTGAAGAGGCTTATTGTCAGGGCATGCATCGTCCAATAAATCTCGTTGCCACGAAAACAACGGAGAAGGATTAATCAGCGGATTTCCCACATTAATGCGGAAGCCTGACCGTCATGGTCGTGCCGATATCCGGTGTTGAATCGAGTTGGATTGACCCTGAGAGTTTGGCCAGCGCTTCCTTTACAATGTATAGGCCAAGCCCAGAGCCTTTAGATTTCTCGTTGCCCCTGAAGAACATGTCGAAGATCTTTGTGTGGTATTCTTTGGCGATACCTTGACCATTGTCGGCAACCCTAATGCAGAATACGCCTTCAGTCATTTGATATTGCAACCTGATGTATTGTTCTTGCTTCCGGTTGTCGTGATAACGAACCGCGTTAGACATAAGGTTGGCTATGATCACCTGGAGGCGGTTCTTGTCAGTTTCAATGTAAAGGTCTTCCGGTATTTCGACCATAAACGTTATGTGCTCCGCCTCTGGAGAAAATTTCAGATTCTCCCAAACATCAAGGGCAAGTTCTGCGAGATAAACTTTTTCCCTTTTGATCTCGAGTCGGTTGTTGCGTGAGTAGTCAGTGATGTCTTTGATGAACCTGTCGAGTGAGTGAACCCTGTCGCGCATCATCCCCAAATATTTTGTAACGTCCTCTGGCCTATCGCTGCGTTCCGTGATGTTGATGAGACCCATGACGGACGTAAGGGGCGCTCTGAGATCGTGCGATGTGCTGTAAACGAAACGATCGAGCTCTGCGTTGGTTTTCATTAGCAGGTCTGTGTTTTCGAGAAGCTTCAACGTGCTGTGATGATTGAGGCTTATCAAAAGGTAGACCGCCATTAACGCTGCCGGAAATGCTGCGGTGAAATTCAATACGATAAAGAATACCAACGTCTCCTCATTGTAAGTACGCTCAGGCAGAATGGTGAAGTCGACGAAGTATGCTAATACAAACAATACGTACGTGAAAACGGCGAACATGATTGAGATAAGGCGCTGCTTATAGCTAAAGACAGCAAAGGCAGCGATGGAATTGACAATGAAGAATATAAATGCCCCCGAATTGGGTGATTCACTGGACGCGATCAGGTACAATAGGATGTTGATGGTGGGTAACAGGAAATAGTTGGCAAGGCAGTGGTCGCCCTGCCTGTGGATATATATTGAAACGCCAAGCAAAAACATGGCCGCCCCAAATACAGGAACGTTGCTGAATTCCCCGAAAGCAAGGTCAAAAACAACATAGAACGCGCACAGCAGGATGCCGATCAGAGCGAATTGGCCCGACAGCATTGCTTGTTTGAATTCACCGTAAGAGTCAATGTATTTGCCTTTTCCAACGATCAAATCTCTGACACCTTTCTTCAATCTCATACCAACATCTAGTTCGAGTGACAAAAATGATCTTTTGAATCAGGTTTGTTCAGCGATTAAATGACAGTAGCCAATGCGTGCAAGTTTTTGATCAGAATTGACCGGAATGAATTGACTAACCCTGCCGCGAAATCATTTCATCAGAAAATCAATACCTTGGTGCCCGCGCATGAGTATTCAAAAAATCGCCCTCGCCATTGCATTTTCCCCACGGCTGGAAGCACTATTTGCGGAAACTATCCGCTTGAAAAAAATGTGGGAGGCGGAACTGATGTTGATTCATGTTGGGGATCATACGGTGCCTGAAGAGCAACGGCTGCATAAATTGCTGGAAGAATCTGGTTATGAGAGCGACAGATCTATCAGCATACGATGGGAATCAGGTAAACCAAGCGACACCATCCTGGCGTTGTGTAAAAAAGAACGCGTTGATCTGCTGATAGCCGGCGCGCTTAAAAAGGAAAACCTAGTTCAATATTACATCGGGACTCTTGCCAGAAAAATCATAAGAAAGGCCGATTGTTCAGTGCTGTTGTTGACGGATCCGTCAACAACGCCACAGCCATTCAGGAATATCGTAGTGAACGCAGAAGACAGCTCATTTGTGGAGGATGCAATCGTTACCGCATGTCAAATCGGACTTCGGGACCGTGCCACCTGGCTGCATGTTGTTCGCGAAATAAAAATGTATGGATTGTCCATGACGGTATCTGAGCAATATTCAGAATCCGAATATGAGAACCTGCGTCAGAATCTCGTTAAGGACGAAATCGATGATGTTGAAAGAATCTTACAACGCATCCCGCATGAAGGACTGAAAGTTAACATCAAGCTTGTTTCTGGAAAGTCTGGTTTTGAGTTGTCGAAATTTGCGCATCGCAAGCAGGCAGAACTGTTGATCGTAGGGGCGCCACCTCGGCGTTTCTCTATTTTCGATCGATTCTTTACGCACGACCTGGAATATATTTTTGCCGATCTGCCGTGCAATTTACTTGTCATCAACCCACGAAAGGAGGCCAGGCGTGGGTAGGCTAAGTCACGCAGACGTAATTCATTTACTGCTTCAGCTTAGCATCATGCTGATCATGGGTAGGGTTTTCGCCGAATTGGCACGAAAGCTCAATCAACCAGCCGTGATCGGTGAGATCATTGCCGGTATTCTGCTCGGTCCGACAGTGCTGGGGATGATCAGGCCGGACTTGTTTGATGCGTTGTATCCCGTTGGTTCAGCGTCTGGCATTGTGTTGTCTGGCTTCGTGCAGGTGGCGGTCATCATGCTATTGTTTATCGCCGGGCTTGAGGTTGACTTGCACATCGTCTGGCAGCAGGGACGACAAGCTGTGGCAACGAGCTTATTTGGTCTCATCATACCCTTCATTCTTGGCTTCATTTTTCCTTATTTTTTTCCAGCGTTTTTTGGAATGGCTGACGTTCATGGCCGACTGACCTTTGCCCTGTTCATGGGCACAGCGATGGCTATCACTGCACTTCCTGTTATCGTCCGGATCCTCATGGATCTGAATCTTTTCAAATCAAAGATGGGATTGCTGGTTGTTGCCTCGGCCATGGTTGATGACGTGATCGGCTGGCTTATTTTTTCCGTTATCCTGGGTTTGATTGGTAAAGATGGAGGATCAATGTCGCTGATCAACACGGTCATTCTTACCATCGGGTTTACACTGTTCATGGTCACTATCGGCAGGGGAATTTTGAATCGACTGCTTCCATGGGTCAATAAACAATTTGCCTGGCCGGGTGGCGTTCTTTCCATCTCGCTCGCCCTTTGCTTTCTCGCCGCCGCCTTTACCGAATACATTGGCATTCATGCAATTTTCGGAGCATTCATCATGGGTGTTGCGCTCGGCGACTCTGAGCATTTTTCAGAACGCGCAAAAGAGATTGTCCATCAGTTCATCAATAATATTTTTGCGCCACTGTTTTTTGTAGCGATTGGTCTGCGCGTGAATTTCGTAACCAATTTTGACCTGTTGCTCACATTGATAATCCTCGTTATCGCATTCACTGGAAAGATTGTTGGAAGCGGCCTTGGAACAAAACTTGGCGGGTTTTCGTGGAAGGAAAGTCTTGCTGCCGGCTTTGGCATGAATGCGCGCGGAGCTATGGAGATCATTCTGGGATTGATCGCATTGGAAAATGGACTTATCAATGAAAAGGTCTTTGTCTCATTGGTGATCATGGCGCTTGTTACAAGCATGACCAGTGGTCCGCTGATGAAGTGGAGCCTAAGTCGGCCGTGGAAATACTGACGTTAATAGCCCATTTGTTTCAAATGGCGCTCAGTAAGATAGATAACTACGCCCAAGCCGAGAACAAGAAAACCCGATGAAAGCATAAGGGATGTTTCAGCTCCAACCGTCCAATACGTCGCAAGCTGCACCACCATCAGCAACAAAGCTAGTTGCAACATTAAGCGGGCGCTGTAATGGTTTGCTTCGTTCCACGCCTCCATACTTCCCATCGAGCGCGCCGTGCGATAACCATAGAAATTGTTGATCTTCCTGGGGGGGAACGTCTTGTATAGCGCGGCAAGCAGCAGCAGAACTGGCCCTATCAACAAATGAGGGATCAGAAAATTCATATTGAGTGTCTTTAATTAACCGATATGTCTATTCCAAACGCTTAGCCTTCTCCCAGTAGACGTCCATCTCCGCCAGCGTCATCTCTTCTATTTTTTTTCCAGCCATGGAGGATTGAGATTCCAGGTATTGAAAACGCTTGATGAACTTTTTGTTGGTTCGTTCGAGCGCTTCTTCGGGATCGATGTGGATGAACCTTGCATAATTTACGAGTGAAAACAGCAGATCGCCAAATTCGGCTAACGCTTTTTCCTTGTGGATGGGTTCATTGGTATCGGCATTGAATTCCTTCTTGAATTCATGCATTTCCTCTTCAACCTTTTCCCACACCTGTTCCTTTTTCTCCCAGTCAAAACCCACACCCCTTGCTTTATCCTGGATGCGCATAGCCTTAACCAGCGCGGGTAATGCTTTGGGTACACCTTCCAGAACGGATTTGTTACCGGTTTTGAGTTTGATCTTCTCCCAATTTGATTTGACGGTTTCTTCATCGTTGGCTTCTACATCCTGATAAACGTGGGGATGCCTTTCGATGAGCTTTTCACAAATTCCATGAAGAACGTCTGCGATGTCGAAGGCCTTGATTTCAGATGCTATTCTTGAATAAAAAACGAGATGAAGCATGATGTCACCAAGCTCTTTTTTTACCTCGTTCAGGTCGCCTTCAATGATGGCATCGGACAATTCATAAGTTTCCTCAATTGTTAGATGCCGCAACGTCTCCAACGTTTGCTTTTTGTCCCACGGGCAATTTTCACGGAGCTCGTCCATGATGGTCAGCAGGCGATCGAACGCCTGGAGCTTATTTTCACGGTTTTGGTCAGGCGCGGAGAGGACTTTTTTCATGGCGTATCATTATTCTTGCTAATTTTGAGGTCATTTTTTGATTAAACCAATTCTTGTGGCCTTAATTAAATCTATTTCCGGTATTCGTGGAACAATCGGGGGTAAAACGGGTGAAAATCTGACGCCCGTAGACATTGTAAAATTTACCGCTGCTTTCGGATCACTGATCAGAAAAAAAAGCGGACCCACCAAAATTGTGATTGGAAGGGATGCCCGGCCATCAGGGGACATGGTCAATTCGCTGGTTTCCTCGACGCTGCAGGGCATGGGAATCGACGTTGTTGATCTTGGATTGTCAACGACTCCCACGGTCGAGATCGCCATACCTCTGGAAAAGGCAGCGGGTGGGATCATCATTACGGCAAGCCATAATCCCGTGCAATGGAATGCATTGAAGCTTTTGAATGACAAGGGCGAATTCATCTCTGCCAAGGATGGCGACGACATGCTGCAGATCGCCGAAAAGGAGACTTTTGAATTTGTTCCGGTGGGCAAGCTGGGTACATACGAGCGCAATAACGGGTACATCCAAAAGCACATCGATGCTATCCTTAAACTGCCCCTGGTAGACGTTGAGGCCATTAAGAGCAAAGGCTTCAAAGTTG
>Ga0193753_10000569_pt1 | contig 35967 bp, 36 predicted proteins | sample H1c2metaG_FD_144925 | JGI IMG/M metagenome (GOLD analysis project Ga0193753, IMG submission 144925) | Soil microbial communities from a riparian zone of the East river system, Colorado, United States - H1c2 | ecosystem: Environmental > Terrestrial > Soil > Riparian zone | place: USA: East...
TCCTGCGCCGACACGCCGGCGGCCTCGAGCGCGCGCACCGAGGCGTGATAGGCCAGATCCCCGGTGGTCTCGCCGTCGGCGGCGATATGGCGTTCGCGGATGCCGCTGCGCGAGACGATCCACTCGTCGCTGGTGTCGACGATCTTGGCGAGGTCGTCGTTGGTCAGCACCTTCTCGGGAAGGTAGCTGCCCGTACCGGCGATTCGCGCATAGACGCGGCCGTTCGGATCAGTAGCGCTCATGTGGATCCCCGCAAGTCGTCGGGCCGGCTCGGCCGAAAGCAAAGCGATGCATCGTGCCCGAAGTCACGGGCTGCAACGATCAATCTTCTTCGACGATCTTGGTCTTGCCTGCGACCACTTTCTTGCCGCGGTAGTAGCCGTCGGCGGTGACGTGGTGGCGCAGATGGGTCTCGCCGCTGGTCGGATCGGTGGCAAGTTGCTTGGCGGTCAGCGCGTCGTGCGAACGGCGCTGGCCACGACGGGCGGGGGACACTCGGGATTTCTGCACAGCCATGGTATTGCTCCAGCTACAAATCGTTGAAATCAGATTTAAGAATCAATTGTTCTTGTCTTTCAGCGCCGCCAGTGCCGCGAACGGACTGGCCTGCGCCACTTCTTCTTCGTCGGCGGGCCATTCCTGCTGGACCGACTCCGACTCCGGGTTTATCGGCACCACCGGCACTGCGAGGATCAGTTCGTCCTCGATCAGCTCCGCGGGCCGCAACTCGCCATGTTCCGGCATCAGCAAGGATTCGTAGTCCGGCGGCATGCCGGCCTCGTCCTCCTCGTCGCGGATCAGGCCGAGCCGCTGCACGATCCGTACCGGCTGCAGGTAACGCTGCAGGCTGCGCTGGCATTCCAGCGGCAACGCGGCATCGATCTGCAGCTCGACGTAAGGCACCTTCAGCGGGTCGGTCCCGAACTCGATGACGTAGGCGACCTCGCCTTCGGCATCGACCAGGCTGTCGCGCAGGCGTCGCATCGACGCCAGCGGCAACCGACCTTCGAAACTGCGCCGCGCGGCCACCATGCGCCAAGCGTCCAATACTTCGGGCAAATTGGCGGACATAAGCCGCGGAATTCTAGGCCTGAGACCCTATCCTGTCAAACCCAAGCCCGTGTTTGGACAGGGAATTTGCCCTGCCCGGGCGACCACGGCAGACTGCCTTCCCTGCCCTTGCGCCCGGCCCAACGTGACTCTGACCCTTGTCCTGCTGGCAGCGACCGCGATCGCTGCCGGCGCGGCCCTCATCGTACGCCGTCGCAACAGCCAGGGCAGCCGCCGCCAGCAGGTGGTCCGCGATGTGCTGGATGCCGCCGACGCGCTGGAGGCACGGCTGCGCGATGCCCGCTCCGAAATCGAGGCCGTGGTCGGCGAGGACGAAGCCGACCCGGTCCGCGACGCCCTGCGCGAAATGCTGCGGCAACGGCTCTGGCTGCAGCTACACGGCCAGGCGGCGCCGCTGCACGAGCTGGATGCGGTGCGCGAGTCGATCGACGCCGCCCGGGTGCGGATCGAGCAGCAATTGCTGCAGATCGAGCGCGCCCGCGCGCCGCTGCACTGACCGATGCGGCTGATCCTGGCCTCCACCTCGCCGTACCGGCGCGAATTGCTGGCGCGGCTGCGGCTGCCGTTCGAGACAGCGTGCCCCGAGGTGGATGAAATCCCATTGACTGATGAGACATCTTCGCAAACGGTCATGAGACTGGCTGCGGCCAAGGCGGCCTCGGTGGCGCGGCGCGAGCCGGGGGCATGGGTGATCGGCTCCGACCAGGTCGCAGAACTCGATGCCCGGCCGCTGGGCAAACCCGGCGGCCGTGAGGCGGCCATTGCGCAGCTGTCGGCGATGTCGGGGCGCGAGGTGCGCTTCCTGACGGCGCTGAGTCTGCAGCGCGGCGCTGTGGCGCTGCAGGCACTCGACGTTACGCTGGTCCGCTTTCGTGCCCTGCAAACCGACGAGATCGTTCGCTATGTCGACGCCGAACAACCCTTCGATTGCGCAGGCAGCTTCAAATCCGAAGGCCTCGGCATCGCGTTGTTCGATGCTGTCGAGTCGCAGGATCCGACCGCGCTGATCGGCCAGCCGTTGATTGCCACCGCGCGGCTGCTGCGCGAAGCCGGGTTCGCCACGCCCTAGCGGCGGCGGCGCGCATCACGCCTTCCTTGTAGAGTCGAGCTTGCTCGACTGCTTTTCCCGGATATCGCAGAGCAGTCGAGCAAGCTCGACTCTACATGACCAACATCAGCGCACGATTTCGAACGGCTGCTCGCGCCATACCTCGACGCTGCCATCGCGGCCGTGCAGGCGCAGGCCGAGCCAATGGCGTCCTTCGGCGAAACCGGTGGCATCCATGCGCAGCCTGAAGCCGACGTCGGGATGGCCGGGGTCGGTGGAGATGCGCCAGAAGGGCGCCACATCCGGCCTTGCCAGGCCGTAAGCGGCCTGTGCGACGGCCTTGCCATCGATCGTTATCTCGACACGGTCCAGGCCAACGCCATCCTTGAACGCCCAACCGGCGACTTCGAAGTCGTTACCGACCCGGGCGCCGCTCTGCGGCGCATCGATCCACGCCATCGCCGGCGTGACGCAGGCGCCCGACGATCTCTTCCGCCCCGCGAGATCGAACAGCAGGAAGCGCTGCCTGCCGTGATCGATGTTGATTGCGGCCGGCGGCGGCAACGGGCCGACCTGGGCGCATAACGCGTGATAGTGGCGAAGCAGATCCTTGTACGGGATCTCGGACGCGCCGGCCACCAGCAGCACCGGCTGCGATTTCCATTCGCCGGAAGCGGCCGGCTGCAGCCCCCACAATCGCAATTGCGGTGCGCGTCCGTGCTGGTGATTGAGCGGATGATCCAGCACCGCGATGCCGGGATCGCCGAGCTCGAAACCGAGTTCCGCGCCGAGTTTGAAATTGTCGGCGACGAGCCGGGTTTCGGGCGGCATCGATGCGAGCTTGCCGCGAACCGCATCGGCGACCGTGCGCCAACCGGAGAAGTTGGCGGGATACCACTTCTCCGCGGCCGCACGCGCAAGCAAAGACGGCGTCGATAGCGCCGCGTAATACGCCAGCCCTGCGGCCAGGCCGATCGCCAGCAGGCACCAGGCGGCCCTGCGCCACAGCCGCGGCCACGTATCCAGCACCGCCGGCACCAGCGGCAGCAGCGCCAGATAACCGGGCAGCGGCCAGTGGAAGCTGACCCGTTCGTTGTCGGCAAAAAAACCGAGCGCGAAGAAACCCAGCACCAGCCCCGCACCGCATATCGCGAAATACCGCGCAGCCGGCGAAGGATCGCGCCTGCCGCGCCATACCGCCAATGCCATCGCCGCGAACAGCAACGGCGTGACCAGCAGCATCTGCACCGGCACGAACCACAGGCCGTCGGCATGCAGCGTCCAGGGATGGCGATCGACCAGCTGGAAGCGCAACCCGGCATCGGCGTTGTCCAGGTTCCAGGTCAGCAACGGCCACCACGCCAGCGCGCCGATCATCAGCGCGACCCAGATGCGCGCGTCGCGCAAGGCGCGGCGGCCTTCGGGCAGGCACAGCAGCGCCAGTGCGCCGATGCCGATCACCGCGACGAAGCGGTAGTGGCTGAGCGCGCCTATCGTCAGGCCGAGCGCGAGCTCCAGCGTCGCCTTGGCATCGACGCCGCGCAGCACGCGCACGCCCGCGGCCAGGCACAGCACGCTGGCCAGCGCCAACGGCACATCGGGCAATGCCAGTACGCCGAGCGTGCCGGCCAGCGGCAACAGCAAGGTCAGCATCGCCGCCTGCCAGCCGCGCTCCGCGCCGAATTCGCGCGCCACGATCTTGCCGACCCCCCACGGCAGCAATGCCGCGATCAGCAGGAACGGACTGCGCAGCGCCCAGGCATGCTGTCCGCCGATCTCCACGCCGATCCGCGCCAGCCAGGCGGTGAGCCCGGGCAGGTCGGAATAGGCCAGCGCCAGATGCCGGCCTTCCTGCCAGTAGAACGCCTCGTCGACGAACAGCGGCAATCGCGCGGCGAGCGCGCACTTGATCGCGGTCACGCCTATCCACAGCGCGATGAACGCATTCCGTGACCGCTGTCCGCCGCTGCGTTCCCGCATGCGCTCGCGCCCCGCTACACTGGTCGAAACCACCGTCGAGGCGCGCATGTCGGCACTGCCCCAATCCACCCACATGCTAACCGACGATCTGCGCGAGTCGCTGAAACGCGCGCAGGCGCAAGTCAATTCGCTGGTGCTGGGCAAGCCGCAGGAAGTGCGGCTGGCCTTCGTCGCGTTGCTGTCCGACGGCCATCTGCTGATCGAGGACCTGCCCGGCCTGGGCAAGACGACGCTGGCGCACGCGCTGGCTGCGACGCTGGGGCTGGGCTTCCAGCGCCTGCAGTTCACTTCGGACCTGTTGCCGGCCGACATCATCGGCGTCTCGGTCTACGACGCGCAGGCGCGGCGTTTCGAATTCCATCCCGGGCCGATATTCGCCAACATCGTGCTGGCCGACGAGATCAACCGCGCGCCGCCGCGCACGCAGAGCGCGCTGCTCGAAGCGATGGCCGAGTACCAGGTCACCGTGGACGGCAGCACGCATCATCTGCCGCAGCCGTTCTTCGTGATCGCGACGCAGAATCCGGTCGACCTGGCCGGCACCTATCCGTTGCCCGATTCGCAACTGGACCGTTTCCTGCTGCGGCTGACGCTTGGCTATCCCGGCGTGGAAGCCGAACGTGAGCTGCTGACCGGTGCCGACCGGCGCGGCCTGATCGCGCAATCGCTGCCGGTGCTGTCCGCCGATGACGTGCTGCAGTTGCGCCGCGCGGTCGAAAGCGTGCATGTGAGCGAAGCGCTGGTCGGCTACGTGCAGGCGCTGCTGACCCGCAGCCGGCAGCACCCGGGCTTGCGCGTCGGATTGTCGCCGCGCGCCGGTCTGGCGCTGCTGCGCGCGGCCCGCGCCTACGCGCTGCTGCTGGGCCGCAACCATGTGCTGCCGGACGATGTGCAGGCGCTGTTCGGGCCGATCGCAGCGCATCGGCTGGTGGCCGAGGCCGAAGCCGGCAGCGGTACCGCACTGGCCAAATCGATCCTGCTCGCCGTACCCGTGGACTGAAACGATGGTCGGCGAGTCGCGCCAACGGCTGTGGCGGCGCTTGCAGGCCTGGGCGCGTCCGCGCGCGCCCGAGACGCTGCCGGTCGTGATCGACCGCAAGCGGGTATACGTGCTGCCGACACGTTTCGGAGGGTTCTTCGCGCTGCTGATCGCGGCGATGGGGCTGGGCGCGCTGAACTACAACAATAATCCGGCGTTTCTGCTGGCGCTGCTACTCGCCGGCGCGGGCATGGCCAGCCTGATCACCGCGCATCTGCAGCTGTCGGGCCTGGTCATCGAAACCTTGTCGGCCGAACCGGTGCCCGCAGGACAACCGCTGCTGCTGCGATTGCGTGCCAGCGCTCGCGACAACCGCAACCGCCGCGGCCTGAGCGTGCGTCATGGCGAGGCTGCGGCGATGCTGCCGTGGGACAGCGGCAACGAAGCCGCGCTGACTTTGCCCACCGAGCGGCGCGGCTGGCTGGATCTCGATCGCATCCGCATCTCCACGCTGCGTCCGCTGGGCCTGGCCACGGCGTGGACCTGGATCTGGCCGGAGCAGGCCTTGCTCGTCTACCCCGCGCCGGAAGCGCAGGGTCCGCCGCTGCCGACCCAGGTTAGCGACAGCGGTACCGCACGCCTCAATCCGGCCGGCGACGACGTGCATCACCTGCGCAACTACCGGCGCGGCGATTCGCAGCGCGCGGTCGCGTGGAAACCGTCCGCGCGCCGCGATACGTTGCTGGTGCGCGAGTACGAACAGCCGCGCAGCGCCGAAGTGGTCCTCGACTGGCAACGCGTCGGCGCGCTCGCCTATGAACACCGCATCCGTCGCCTGGCGCACTGGATCGACCAGGCCGAGCGCGAGAACCGCCGCTACCAACTGCGCCTGCCCGGCCAACCCGTGCTCGGTCCCGCGCAGGGCAATGCCCACCGCCATGCGTGCCTGCGCGCGCTGGCACTGCTGCCGCTTGCCGATGGCGCTTGACGCAGCCAGCCGTCGTTGGGCGCTGCTGGCGATGGCGGCGTGCCTGTTGCCGTTGTTGTTGCAGTTGCCGGCGCAGATAGCGATCGCGATTGCGGCACTGGCCATCAGCATTTCGCTGATGTCATGGCGACGTCCCCTGCCCGGCTGGCTGCGCTTTCTGTTGGCGCTGGCGGTGGTCGTGCTGGTGCTCGCGATGTCGCGCTTCTCGATCGGCCGCGACACCGGCTGCGCCCTGCTTGCCGCGATGCTGGCGATCAAGCCATCGGAAACCGCCGGCCTGCGCGATGCGCGCAGCCTGGTCGGCTTTGCGCTGTTCGGACCCTTCGCGACGTTTCTGCTCGATCAGGGACCGCTGTCGTTGCTGCTCGCGTTGATCGGCGTCACCCTGGCGTTGCTGGCCCTGCGGCGTTTCGCCGACGCGGAATCGGGCTTGCCGGTGGCGGGCGAATCGCCATGGCGCGGGATGCTGTCGGTGTGGCGGCTGATCGCGATCGGCCTGCCGCTGGCATTGGCCGCGTTCTGGCTGTTTCCGCGCGTCGGTTCGCCGATGTGGGGCGTGCCCGAACGCGCCCTGGCCAGGCCCGGCTTATCCGACCACATGAGTCCGGGCGAATGGGTCGACATCATGGCCGACGACACGCCGGCCTTGCGCGTGCGCTTCTTCGGAGCGGTGCCCACGACCTCGCAGATGTACTGGCGCGGTCCGGTGCTGTGGAATTTCGACGGCCGCACCTGGACCCAACCGCAGTGGCTGCGCGGGCTACCGGCGGCCGAAACGCGACGGGCGCCTGCACTGTGGGACTACGAGCTGGAATTCGAGCCGACCGATCGCAGGCAACTGGTCGCGCTGGAACTGCCGAACGCGGCGCCTGCCGGCGCCAGTCTGTCGGTCGATTACGGCCTGTACGCATCGCGTCCCCTGAGCGCGTTGACGCGTTGGCGAATGCAGTCGGCGCCGCCGCTCGCCTTCGAGCCGCGACTCAGGCAGCTGCTGCGGCAATCCGCGCTGAGTCTGCCCGATGGCTACAACCCGCGCACGCTGGCGCTGGCGCGGCAATGGCGCAGCGAGGCCGGCAACGACGACGCGGCCATCGTGCAGCGCGCCCTGCGCTGGATCCGCAGCGACTTCGCCTACACGCTCGACACGCCGTTGCTGGGCCGCCATTCGGTGGACGAATTCCTGTTCGATGTACAGGCCGGCTTCTGCGAGCATTTCAGTTCGTCTTTCGTGGTGCTGATGCGCGCCGCCGGCATCCCGGCGCGCGTGGTCACCGGCTACGCGGGCGGCTATCGGAATCCGTTCGGCGATTACTGGATCGTGCGACGCATGGACGCGCATGCCTGGGCGGAGGTGTGGCTGCCGGGGCGCGGCTGGGTGCGCGTCGACCCGACCGCGGCGGTCGCGCCGGAACGCATCTACGACACGCTGGAGAACCGCGCGCCGGGCGTATTCGGCGGTTTCGAGGGATTGCGCACCGTCTGGAATACGGGCGATTGGCTGCGGCGCGGCTGGAACGACTTCGTGCTGGGGTTCGACGCGACGCGCCAGCAACGGATGCTGCAGTCGTTCGGCGTCCAGCGGCTGGATGGGCGCGACCTGATCGCGATGTTCGCGGTGCTGGCCGCCTTGGCGCTGGGCTGGATGGCCTGGCTCATCGCCCACAGCGAACGCGAGCGCGATCCGCTACTGCGCGCCTGGCACCGGCTCGGCGCGCGTTACGCGAAGTACCGGCTGCAACGCGAGCCGCACGAGCCGGCCCAGGCCTGGGCCGAACGGATCGCACGGCAGCGCCCGCAGGACGCCGAAGCCCTGGGTGCCCTCACCCAGCGCTTCACCGAATCGCGCTACGCTGTCGCCGACGATCGCCGACAACGCCGCGACCTGATCCGCGCGCTGCGGGCGCACCGTCCCTGACTCCGGCCGCCTGTCCCGAGGAAACGATCGATGAAACTCCGCCTCCTTGCCGCTGCCGCCTTCGCCAGCCTCGCCTGCGCCTGCGCCACCGTACCGGCGCAGCTGCAGGGCGACGTCACCCAGATCACGCCTGCGCAGGCGCGCGAAGCCGGCCGTCCGGGCTTGCCGGTGCGCTGGGGCGGACGCATCGTCGCCACGCGCGCCTCGGCCGAGCGCACCTGCTTCGAAATGATCGGCAGCGAGTTGTCGGTCTACGGCAGGCCGCGCCACATGACCGATGACGGCAGCGGCCGTTTCATCGCCTGCGGCGCAGGTTATTACGATCCCGCGGTCTATCTGAAAAACCGCGAGCTGACCGTGACCGGTCGCCTGGAGGGCTTCGAGGCGCCCAGGCCCGAGACGCCGGGCTACGAACGGCCGCGCGTCATCGCGGACTCGGTCTACCTGTGGCCGCAAGCGCCCAACCAGGACCCGCGTTATCCGTATTCGCGGCGGCCCTGGCCGTGGATCGGCTGGGGTTGGGGCGATGGCCGCTACTGATCGCTATTGGCTTTTTTGCAGAACGTGTCAGAACTTAATCCGTTGAGCGGCTTCGGCCGCGGGCTTCTGATCTTCGCCGTATCGGCGCGAAAGGCAAAAGCTCGCGGCTGAAGCCGCTCTTACGAAGAGCGGGTTGGTGCCGGCGTTTCAGCCTGGTGTTCCGAACCTGCCCAAGGGCGCACCGGCCAGCAGATGCAGATGGATCTGGAATACCGTCTGGCCGCCATGGCTATTGCAGTTCATCACGATCCGGTAGCCGTCCTGGTCGAAGCCTTCCCGCCTGGCGTATTCGGCGGCGGCAAAAGCCAGTCGTCCGACGATATCGGCCTGTTCGGGCCGCAGGTCGTTGAGCGTGGCGATCGATGCCTTGGGTACGAACAGCACATGCACCGGCGCCTGCGGTGCGATGTCGCGGAACGCGATCAGGTGCTCGTCCTCGTAGACGATGTCGGCGGGAATTTCGCGGCGGATGATCTTGTGGAAAAGCGTGTCGGACATCGGTGTCGTCTCCTGGAACGGGGTCTCGCTCTTCGTAGGAGCGGCTTCAGCCGCGGGCTCTTGATCCTGCTTTCGACATCTCCGGAAAAAGCTCGCGGCTGAAGCGCTCCTACGAAGAGCGGAAGAGCTATTGCGGCATTTCGCTGCGGCTGCCGAACGCATGCGACAGGGTGCCGCGGTCGACGTATTCCAACTCGCCGCCCAGCGGTACCCCGTGCGCCAGCCGGCTCGGATGCACGCCGTGCTGGCGCGCCAGTTGCGCCAGGTAGTGCGCCGTCGCCTCGCCTTCGACCGTCGGATTGGTGGCGATGATCAGCTCCTGCACCTCGCCTTCCGCCAACCGCGCCGACAGCTGTTCCAGGCCCAGTTCGCGCGGACCGATGCCGTCGAGCGGGCTGAGCCGGCCCTGCAGGATGAAGTACAGACCGCGATAACCGGTGGCCTGCTCGATCGCCAGCCGGTCGGCCGGCGACTCGACCGCGCACAGCTGGTGCGCATCGCGCGACGCGCTGGCGCAGGTCGCGCAGAGTTCCGTCTCGGTGAAGTCGCGGCAGCGTGCGCAGTGACCGATACGCTCGATCGACGACGCCAGGATTTCGGCCAGGCGCTTGCCGCCGTCGCGCTCGCGCTCCAGCACGTGGTAGGCCATCCGCTGCGCGGTTTTCTGGCCGACGCCGGGGAGGACGCGGAAGGCTTCGATCAATTGTTCGAGTAGTGACGACATCAGATTCCGTCATCCCAGCGAAAGCTGGGACCCATTTTGATCTTGACCAAAGATCTTAAAATCACTGGATTATGGGCCGCTCCTGCAGCCCACCCTTCGGGCCATCCGCTACGCGGATGTTCGCTCCGGCATCCTGCCTCCGCAGTCCCGCCTTCGCGGGGATGACAGCTTGAAAATCAAAACGGCAACTTCATCCCAGGCGGTATCGGCATGCCCGCCGTCGCCGCGCCCATGCGCTCCTGCGATGCGGCATTGGCTTTGTTGACCGCGTCGTTGAACGCGGCCGCGATCAGGTCCTCGGCCATCTCCGGGTCGGACAGCACGCTCGGGTCGATGCGCACCTTGCGGCACTCCATGCGGCCGCTGAGGGTCACGCTGACCATGCCGCCGCCGGCATTGCCGGTAACTTCCAGCTGGGCCAGTTCTTCCTGCGCACGCTGCAGGTTTTCCTGCATCTTCTGCGCCTGCTGCATCAATTGGGCGATGTTTCCACGCATATCGGTCACTCGTCGAAAGGTCGGATGGAATCGGGTACCACTTTGGCGCCGTGCTGCATCAGGCGCTGTACGGCGGGATCGGCCATGAAGGTTTCTTCCGCCGCCGTCTGGCGCGCGTCGCGCTGGCGTTCGTTGCGCTGGTGCAGCGTATCGCCGATGCCGGCGGCGGCTTCGAAGCGGATCTGCGGCGCCGCGCCGAGTTCCGGCGCCAGGGCTGCGGCCAGTTGCTGGACCAACAGCGGCGCACGCAGGTGTTCGTCGGTGGCGGGCAGCGACAGTTTCAGCAGATTGTCGGAATACGCGACAAACGAGGCATGCGCCGCCAACACCTTCGCCGGCCCCTTCAATCTGATCGTGGCGACCAACTCCAGCCAGCGTTCGGCATCGATGTCCGATGCGGATGCCGACGGTGCCGGTGCGGGTTTCGGCTCGGCGACCGAGGCAGCTGGCGGCGGCGCCGGATTTGCCGGCGCGGTCGTCACCGATGGTGGTGGTGGCGCGGCCTGGATTTCGGCGGGCACGCGCGCCGGTTCGGCCTTGCGGCCATCGACGGCCAGCGCGGCCTTCGCCGCGGCGGCGCCGGATACCCGTGGCGCGCCGGCCGACGGTGCCGCACCCGAAGCCATCGCGCCGGCTTCGGCCGGACGGAACGCCAGCATGCGCAGCACGCTCATTTCGAAACCCGCGCGCGGGCTCGGCGCCAGCGGCAACTCGCGGCGCCCGTTCAGCGCCATCTGGTACCAGAGCTGCACCACTTCCGGGCGCAGGCTCGACGCCAGCGACTCGACATCGATCGCGTCGGATTCGAGGCCGGCACCCGGCACCAGCTGTTTCACCTGCACGCGGTGCAGGCCATCGGCCAGGGCATCGAGCACGCTGCCCCAGTCGGGCGAGAATTCGGCCAGCGTGGCGACCTCGGCGAGCAGGCGCTCGCCATCGCCGGACGCCAGCGCGTCGAGCAAGGCGCCGACGCGGGTGCGGTCGACCGTGCCGAGCATCGTGGCCACCGCGGCGTCGGCGAGCGTGCCGTCGGCGGCGTTGGCGCCGGTGTAGGCGATGGCCTGGTCGAGCAGCGACAAACCATCGCGCAGGCTGCCGTCGGCGGCCTTGGCCAGCTGCCGGATCGCACCCGGCTCGGCGGCGATGCCTTCGGCGGCCAGGATTTTCGCGATCTGGCCCGAGATCTGCTGTTCGTCCAGCCGCTTCAGGTTGAACTGCAGGCAGCGCGACAGCACCGTCACCGGCAATTTCTGCGGATCGGTGGTGGCCAGCAGGAATTTCACGTGCTCCGGCGGCTCTTCCAGCGTCTTCAGCAGCGCATTGAACGCCGACTTGGACAGCATGTGCACTTCGTCGATCAGATAAACCTTCACCCGGCCGCGCGAAGGCATGTACTGCGCGTTATCGATGACTTCGCGCACATCGTCGACGCCGGTGTTGGAGGCCGCATCGATCTCCAGCAAATCGATGAAGCGGCCGGCGTCGATCGCCAAACAGGTGGCGCACTCGCCGCAGGGCTCGGCCGAGGTGCCCTGCTCGCAATTCAGCGATTTGGCGAAGATGCGGGCGATGGTGGTCTTGCCGACGCCGCGCGTGCCGGTGAACAGGAAGGCGTGGTGCACGCGGCCGGTATCCAGCGCATTGGTCAGCGCGCGGACCACGTGCTCCTGCCCGACCAGTTCGGCGAAACGCTTGGGGCGCCACTTGCGGGCGAGGACGAGGTAGGACATGCGCCCATTCTGCCATGCGCGTTCGCACGGACCGCGACGGATCGCCGTCGCTTGTTCCAAATGCCCGCCACAGCTAGAATTTGCGACCCTGAGCGTGGCCAGAAGCTTCCTTCAGGTTCCAGCGGAGAGGTGTCCGAGCGGTTGAAGGAGCACGCCTGGAAAGTGTGTAAGCGTCTAAACCGCGCTTCGGGGGTTCGAATCCCCCTCTCTCCGCCATTAATTCGCGTCGTGACGCGATGTTGTCTCTATGGTGGCCCCGTCGGCCCCTCGCGACGCTAGGTCGAAAACCCCGCCAGGGCCGGAAGGCAGCAACGGTATCGATCGACGCGGGTGCCGAGGTCAGCCGGCGGGGTCGCCTCCATTTGGCGACCTCGAAAATCGATCATTCAGGATGCAGCCAGCCGGCTTCGCCCTCGGCGTAGCGCTCGTGCTTCCAGATCGGCACCCGCGATTTCACCTCGTCGATGATGTAACGGCAGGCGGCGAACGCGGCATCGCGATGCGCGGCCGAGACGCCGGCCCAGACAGCCAGATCGCCGATGGCCAGGTCGCCGATGCGGTGCACGCAGCGCGCATCGACGATGTCGAAGTTGGCCACGGCCTCCTCCAGCACCCGCTCGCCCTCAGTTTCGGCCAATGCGACGTAGGCTTCGTAACGCAGGCCCTGCACTGCTCGTCCGTCGTTGTGGTCGCGGACCCAGCCTTCGAAGCTGGCGAAGGCGCCGGCGTGGGCGTCGAGCAACGCTTCGCGCAAGGGAGCGATGTCGAAAGCGCTGTCGGACAGACTGAATTTTTTCATGGGCGGGCGAAATCCAAAGACCGTCACCCCAGCGAAAGCTGGGACCCATTTTGATCTTGTCTTGGAGGTTTGGATACCAACAAATCAACAGCAAAATGGGTCCCAGCTTTCGCTGGGATGACGGCGAAAAATCAGCCGCCGGAAACCGGCGGGATGAATGCGATCTCGCTTCCTTCGCGCAGCCCGTCGTCCCAACGCGCGAAAGCGCCGTCCGTGGCTACGCGCAGACGATCGGTCGGCAACACAAACCCATGGCGGACCCGCAACGATTCGTACAGTGCGCGAAGGTCAGCCGCATCGGACTCGATAGCTTCGCTCGAAACCCGCGCCGCATCGCGCAGACTGGCGAAATACAGCACTGTAACGCGCGCCATCAGCCCGGCTCCCCGAAATCGCGCTTGCCACCGCGCTTGCCGAGCAGTTTCGCCGGCCCCAGCACGATCGCGTGCGTCAGCGCCTTGCACATGTCGTAAACGGTCAGCGCAGCGACCGTCGCGCCGGTCAGCGCTTCCATTTCCACGCCGGTGCGGTGCGTGGTCTTGACCGTGCATTCGATGCGCAGTTCGCGCTCGCCATGCCAGTCGATAGCGATGCGGCAGCCGTCGATCGGCAGCGGATGGCAAAACGGGATCAGCTCGTGGGTGCGCTTGACCGCCATCGTGCCGGCGACGATCGCCGTTTCGACGATGCCGCCCTTGGCGCTCTTCAGACCGCTCCTGCGCAGTTGCGCGGCGACGGCGGCAGGAAAGCGCACGCGGCATTCGGCCGTGGCCGCACGCGCGGTGACGGCCTTGCCGGACACGTCGACCATCGCGGGATGGCCATCCTTGTCGATGTGGGTAAGTTTTCGGCGCACGGATTTCTTCATTTACGGCTTTTCGCTTTTAAGCCGTCATTCCCGCGAAGGCGGGAATCCAGCGACTTTGCTCAAACTTTAAGCAAAAGAGAGAATCCAAGTCACTGGATTCCCGCCTTCGCGGGAATGACGGCTTTAAAGCATCAACCGCCGATCAGGTACATCTCGACATGCTTGCGCGAAACGCCAGCCGCGCCGCGCAGTTCGCTGTAACGATCCACGCGCCGCGACCACAGCCCCGCGACATGCTCTGAAAACGCCGTTTCGCCCTGCTGCAGCATCGGCCGCAGATCCCTGCCCTCGCCCGCGAACAGGCAGGTATACAGCTTGCCCTCGGCCGACACGCGCGCGCGATGGCAGTCGCCGCAGAACGGCGCGCTGACGGAGCTGACGAAACCGACTTCGCCATGGCCGTCCTCGAACGCGTAACGCGAGGCCACCTCGCCGCGATAATTCGGATCCAGCGGCTGCAGCGGCCAGCGCGCGTGGATGCGATCGCGCACCTGCGCGGACGGCACCACGCGGCCGGCATCCCAGCCGTTGCAGGTGCCTACGTCCATATACTCGATGAAACGCACGATGTGCCCGCTGCCGCGGAAGCGTTCGACCAGCGGCAGCACCTGATCGTCGTTGACGCCGCGCTGCACGACGCAGTTGAGCTTGATCGGCGCGAACCCGGCCCGTTCGGCCGCCGCGATGCCGGCCAGCACGTCGCCGACTTCGCCGCGCCCGCCCGACAGGGCGCGGAATACATCCGCATCCAGCGCATCCAGGCTGACGGTGAGGCGGCGCAGGCCCGCGTCGCGCAGCGCAACGGCTTGCCTGGCCAGCAGCGAGCCATTGGTGGTCAGCGCCAGATCTTCGATGCCTTCGATCCTGGACAATCTCTGCACCAGCTGCGGCAAATGCTTGCGCAACAGCGGCTCGCCGCCGGTCAGGCGCAGTTTGCTGACGCCCAGCCTGACGAAACCGCGCACCAGCGTCTCGATCTCGTCGAAGGACAGACGCGATGCAGCATCCAGGCCATGGTCGTCCGCGATCTGGTCCGCGGGCATGCAGTACGGACAGCGGAAGTTGCAGGCCTCGATCACCGACAGGCGCAGGTCGCGCAGCGGCCGGCCTCGGGCATCGACCGGCGATATCGGATTCTGGAGTACGGCGTTCATGTCATGTCCGACCGCGGCGCTTCGGGTTCGCTCAGCGCAACCACTTCGCCCGGGTGGGCGACCCGGTAGCCGCGCGCCGCGAGGGCTTCGCCTTCAGTGCGGTTGGCGTAATGATAAAGCAGGCAGCGATCGAGCAATTCACGCGGATATTCGCGTTCGAGATCGTCGATGCCGCTGTGCGAGGGGTTGCCGTGCAGGGCGCAGTCGTGCGCGACCTGTTCGCCGGCATCGGCGAATTTGGCCAGCATCTCCGGGATCGGCCGGGTATCGCCGGTCCAGACCAGGCTGCCGCGCAGGCGCAGGCCGAACGCGGTCTCGGGCCAGTGGTGGCGGGTCGGAAACACTTCCAGGCGCACGCCGTCGTGCCAGAACGAGGCGCCCACCGGAATCACCTGGAACGCATCCCAGAAATTCGCCCCGCCTTCGGCCAGCGCATTGGGATAATCGCCGATGCGGTGATGCAGCAACGGCACCACGCTCGCCGGCACGTACAGGCGCGCGCGGCCGCGACGCGCCGGGTCGAAATAATTGGCCACGAACCATCGTTCGAAGCCGGCGACATGGTCGAGGTGGGTGTGGGTGACGAACAGGGCGCGCGGGACTTCGCCGTAGTGCGCCTGGTACGCGGTCAGGCCCTCGCCGCCGCAATCGATGGTCAGCCACGGCGCGCCGTCGCGCTCGATGGTGGACATCGGCGAACCCAGTTCGACTGCGGAGGCATTGCCCACGCCATGGAAACGCAATGACCAGCCCATCAGTAGCCTCGATTCCAGGTGTTGGCATAGGCTCCGCGCAAGCGCGCGAAATCGGCGTCGACGTCGGCCTCGGAGCGGGTGCCGCGCAGTTTCATCAGCGAACGGCGCAGGCGCGACAGGTTGCGCTCGCGCCAGCGCGTCGCGGGGATGCGCAGCTGGCTGCGGTCCAGGTCGATCACCCAGCCGCCGCCGCGGCTGTCGAAAAGCAGGTTGGTCGCATTGAGGTCGGCGTGGTCCAGGCCTGCGCGATGGCAGCGCGCGATCAGGCGGCCGGTTTCCTCCCACGGCGCGTCGTGGCCGGCTGTGGCCGCACGCTCGGCCAGCGAACGCGCGCCCTCGATCCGTTCCAGCAGGATCGCCGCGCGGTAGCGAAAACCTTCCCGCAGATACAGCGCAGCCACCGGGCGCGGCACCGGCAAGCCGCGCCGGATCAGTTCGCGCAGCAGCCGGAACTCGGCAAAACTGCGCGTGTGCTGGCTGCCGCGCCACAGGTGCCGGTCGCGGCTGAATGCCGCCGCCCAGCCGCCGCGCAAGTAGTGGCGCAACACCGCAGCGCCGAACGGCGCATCGACAAACCAGGCCGCACCGCGGCCGCCGCTGCCCACTGGCCTGGCCTTTTCGCCCCAATGCGAAGGCGTGAACCATTCGGGTTCGGCTTGCCGCAGACGTGTGCCGTCGAACAGAATTGCGCCATACCCCTGTCCGCGCTCGTCGCGGAACGGCGTCAGGCCTTCGGTGGCGTCGAACCCGGTCATCCAGCGAGTCTAGCAATCCACGTGCCTTTGCCACCGTCCCCACTGCGTTCCATCTGCCTGCTGCGGCTTTCCGCGCTGGGCGATGCCACCCATGTCGTGCCGCTGGTGCGCACGCTGCAGCGGGCCTGGCCGAAGGTCGCCCTGACCTGGGTCATCGGCAAGGGCGAGTTCAAGCTGCTGGAAGGATTGGCGGGCGTCGAGTTCCTGGTCTACGACAAGAACAGCGGCCTGAGAGGCATGCGCGAACTGCGCAAGCGCTTCGCCGGCCGGCGCTTCGATGCGCTGCTGCAGATGCAGGTGGCCGCGCGCGCGAACCTGCTGTCGGCGTTCATTCCGGCGCAGCGTCGGATCGGCTACGACCGCTCGCGTTCGAAAGACCTGCATGGCCTGTTCGTCAACGAGCGTATCGCCGACCGCCCCGGCATCCACGTGCTGGACGCGATCGGCAGCTTCTGCGAACCGCTGGGCCTGGCGCAGACCGAAGTGGTCTGGGACTTGCCGGTGCCGGAGCCGGCGGTCGATTGGGCGCGGGCGCAATGGCCGCAGGACGGCAAACCGACGCTGATGATCTCGCCATGCACGAGCCCCGTGCACGCGCTGCGCACCTGGCGCGCGGAACGTTATGCCGCAGTCGCCGATCACGCCGCGGCGCAGGGCTGGCGCATCGTGTTGTGCGGTGGACGCAGCCAGTTCGAGCGCGACACCACCGATGCCATCCTCGCCACGATGCAGGCGCCCGCGCTGGACCTGGTCGGCAAGGACACGCTGAAGCAGCTGCTCGCGCTGCTGCAACGCGCCGACCTGGTGATGACCCCGGATTCGGGTCCGATGCATATCGCAAATGCGGTGGGCAGCAAGGTGCTGGGCCTGCACGCGGCCAGCAACCCCAAGCGCAGCGGGCCGTATTCGGATCTGCGCTACTGCGTGGACCGTTACGACGATGCGGCGCGGAAATACCTCGGCAAGCCGGCGTCGGCGCTGCAGTGGGGCACCAAGATCGAATACGAAGGCGTGATGGACCTGGTCACGGTCGACGACGCCATCGCCGCCTTCGAACGCTACCGCCAATCGCCATAAGGAATCGGACATGGACCCCATCATCGCCGGCGCATTGGCGTCGCTGTTCGGAGCGACCGTCGGTGGCGGCATCACCTATCTGCTGAACCGGCAACAGCATCGCCAGCAACTACGGCTGGCGCATGAGCAGCAAAAGACCGACTACATGGCCGAAGAGACCGCGCGCCATTTCCTCGGCCACAAGGGCTATACCGACCGGTCGTTCGAGGTGTTGCAGAAGCATCTGGGCGGGTTCGGCGACGATGAACTTCGCAAGATCCTGGTGCGCGCGGGCGCGATCCGCACTTACCGGGACGACGGATCGGAATGGTGGCGCCTGCTCAGCCGCATGGACGAGTACATCGGGAACAAGTCGTCCTGAGTCCTTCCCGCTCCGTCATCCCGAGCGCAGCGAGGGGATCTGTTGTGGCGCGACGCAGCAGATCCCTCGCTGCGCTCGGGATGACAAGTCATCGCGCTCGCGCCGCATGTTCAGGGGGCCGCCCCGCTCCTGTAGTCCTGGTACGACTTCTCCTCGACATAGCTCGAGCCCAACGCCTGGTTGATGTCCTTCTTGATCCGCGCGCGCTCGTCGTTTTCGAAATAGACGCTGCGCGCAAGCCTGACGAACTCGTCGTCGAAGGCCTGCGCCTTCTCCTTGATGCGGATGTCGTCCTCGATCACCCACAGGCGCTCGTTGACGGCTTTCAGCTCGGCACGCAGCCTGGCGATGTCCTTGACCGCGGCGGGATGCGCCATCCAGGTCCTTTCCAGCGCCGACAGCTCGTTGCGGACGTTGGCCAGCTTGGCCGGGTCGGTCATGCGCTCGGACTTGATCTGCAGGATGGCGATCTTGTCGAGCAGCTCGCCGAAGGAGACGGGGACGAGGATTTCGGACATGGTTTGGGTTCGTGTGGGAGGCGGCCAGTTTACGCCCCGCCTTGTCCGACCTGCCCGCGGCCCGTATCATTGCGCCCCCGGCCGCGTTACGCCCGCAGCCGGGTCCACCGGAGAGGTGGCAGAGTGGTCGAATGTACCTGACTCGAAATCAGGCGTACGTTTATAGCGTACCGTGGGTTCGAATCCCACCCTCTCCGCCAGACATGAAAGACGCCCCTTTTGGGGCGTTTTTCATGTCCGGTCCGTACGGCGGAACTACCTGGACCACGGTGACCGAGTAGGTCGGAGTGCATGGCGCCGCCGCCTCACCACGCCTGCACGAGGGAGCTCTTGGATGATTCTTTTGCAACCCGGGGTGGGTAACAAGCCCGGTCCGGCGTCTTTCCACTAGTGGGGGTGCCGTCTTTGCGATCGGCATCCCGGTTCCAGCGGGCATTACATCGGCCGCGGGTAATCCCTGCCTTGCCTCGCGTCCTCTCGGACGCGATGATTCCGTTATCCATCTGCGAGAGTCCCCATATCACCGGCATGATCGACTCATGATTGAGTTTGGACACCTGACCCATGTCGGCCTGCGGCGCGAGCTGAACGAAGACACCTATTACGGCGACAGCGAACTGGGGCTGTGGCTGGTGGCCGACGGCATGGGCGGCCACCTGTACGGCGAAGTCGCCAGCGCACTGGCACGAGAGACCATCGTCCGCGAGGTCCGCGAAGGCACGCCGCTGGCGCAGGCCATCCGCATCGCCGACGAAGAGATCATCCGCGCCTCCAAGCGCCGCAACGAAGCCCTGCCGATGGGCACCACCGTGGTCGCCGCGCGCGTGTCCGGCAACCGCTTCGAGGTGGCCTGGGTCGGCGACAGCCGCGTCTACCTGTGGCGAGAGGGCCAGCTGGCGCAGCTGTCGCAGGACCACAGCTATGTGCAGGAACTGATCGCGCAGGGCGCGATCACCAACGAACAGGCGCGCAGCCATCCGCACCGCAACGTGGTTACCCAGGCGCTCGGCGTGACCGACCCGGTCCAGCTCAATGTCGAAACCATGACCGGCGAGCTGCGTCCCGGCATGCAGCTGCTGCTGTGCAGCGATGGCCTGACCGAGGAAGTCGACGACCGCGGCATCGCCCGCATCCTGTCGCATGGCGAATGCAGCGCGCAGGAATGCGTGGACGGCCTGGTGGCCGCCGCGCTGGACGGCGGCGGCTCGGACAATGTGACGGTGATTCTGGTCCGTCGCCACTGACCGACCCATCCGGCTTTGCTTTGCCCGGCTTTTGCTTTGCCTGGATTTGCTTTACCCGGATTTGCTTTGTAGAGCGTAGCTTGCTGCGCTGCTTTTACCCGCAGATCAAGAGCAGCGCAGCAAGCTACGCTCTACAGAACAAGGGCATCCCAGACGCAAGCACCGGCCCTGGCGCGGATCACCGCCATGCGCGCCTCGTGCGCGGCCAGGTCCGCCTCGTCCACGTGCACGCGCGGACGCGCGCCCATCAGTTCCGGCGCCATGCGGCGGTCGATCACCACTTGCGACACGGTTTCGGTGAGGCTGTCGAAGCCGATCTCGCTCTGCCCGGAGGTCAACGCCAGATAGGCTTCCATCAGCAGTTGCGCATCGAGCAGCGCGCCGTGCAATTGCCGGTGCGAGTTGTCCACGCCCAGCCGCTTGCACAGCGCATCGAGCGAATTGCGTTGGCCGGGAAAGCGCTGCCGCGCCAACTCCAGCGAATCCTCCACGCTGGCGCGCTCGCGCACGCGGCCGTATTGCGGACCCAACCGCGACAGCTCCGAGTCGAGGAAGCCGACGTCGAAGGCCGCGTTATGGATCACCAGTTCGGCGCCTTCGATGAAGGCGAGGAAATCCTCGGCCACGTCGGCGAATTTCGGCTTGTCGGCCAGGAATTCGAGCGTCAGCCCGGTGACTTCCTGCGCACCGGGCTCGAACGGGCACCCCGGATTGAGGTAGCAGTGAAAAGTACGGCCCGTGGGTCGGCGCTCGAACAGCTCCACGCAGCCGATCTCGACGACGCGGTTGCCTTTTTCCCAGGAGAGGCCGGTGGTTTCGGTGTCCAGGACGATTTGTCGCATGCGGCCATTCTAGTGGTTGAGGGGCCGCGGGCGCGAGACCGTCGTCCGTGATCTTGGATCGATAGACCCGGGGTGGCGTACAGGATGTGTGTCGCTATTTGAAGTCAGAATGACGGGCAACAACGTCCTGATTCGAGCCGACATAAAGAAGGCGGCCTAAGAGGTCGCAGGGGCTGGCCTTGGGTTCCAAGCACCGACGCAATCAAGAGGGGGTTGGACCCTTTTCTTTGGTTACTTTCTTTTGGGTCAGCAAAAGAAAGCCACTCGGCCGCGACAGCGGACGAAAGCCCGGCCCGAAGAGGGCCGGCAGCTTGCGACAGACCCACAGCAAAAGCAGCGGAGCAAGCTCCGCTCTACAGAGCAAAAAGCAAGGGTACTGGATGACCCGCCTTCGGCTTGTAAGCGCTTCCGTTGTCGCGGGATGACGGTTGAAGGCCAAAGCGAAAAAAAAGCAACTGCAAATCCCCCTCGATCCCCCATTTTTCAAAGGGGGAAGAAAAGCAGCAAAGCTATGAGCCGCCGGCACGCGCCTTGATCTTCAGCGCTTCGGCGCGCGCCAATTCGTCGACGCGTTCGTTGTCCGGATCGCCCGAATGCCCTTTCACCCAACGCCAATCGATGGTGTGCCGATGCGTGGCGGCGTACAGGCGCTCCCACAGGTCGCGATTCTTGACCGGATCGCCGCCCGCGGTCTTCCAGCCGCGCCTGACCCAGTTCGGCATCCATTCGCCGATGCCCTGCTGCACATAGCGCGAGTCGGTATGCAAAGCGACCTCGCACGGCTCGGTGAGCGCTTCCAGCCCGGCGATCGCCGCCATCAGCTCCATCCGGTTGTTGGTGGTGAGCGGCTCGCCGCCGACCAGCTCGCGCTCGCGGCTGCCGAAACGCAGCAGCGCGGCCCAGCCGCCCGGGCCCGGATTGCCGAGGCAGGCACCGTCGGTGTGGATTTCGATGGACTTCATTCGTTCAGACGATCTCGTTCGGGTGATCGGTCATGCGGTGGGCAGACGGCTCGGCTGCCAGCGCAGTGCGGGCTGGCGGATCCGGGTCAGCGGGATCACCTGTTTCTCGGCGCGCAGCAGATAGGCCGCGCGGCTGCCGGCACCGGTCTGGGGATCGGACAGGGTCTGTACCTTCCAGCGCGGCCCCAGGCCGACCGAAACCGGCTCCGGCTGCAGACCATGGGCACGCATCCGCCGCCGCCAGGTCACCGGCTCGCAGCTGCGCAGGCCATTGCCGGACCAGCGCGCGCGGAACAGACCGAGTGGATTGAGCGCGAACACCCATAGCCGCCCGCCCGGTATCAGCACCCGGGCACACTCCTCGAGCAGCTCGGGCCAGTCCGGATAGGCTTCGGCGATGTGTTGCAGGATCACGGTGCCGACCGCCTCGCTGGCGATGGGCAGGGTCGCGTCGCAGTGAATATCTCCTGCGAACAGGCCGCCATTTTGCGCCAAACGCACGCAAATTCCGGTCTTCTCCTCCACTTGGCCGTAATGCGGCGCCAGCCATAGCGCCGGCATGCCGGGCCGCTCCCGCAGCGCTTGGCGCGCAGCCTCGTCCTCGCTGTGCAGCACAGCTTGGCCTTGTGGCGTCTTGAACCAGGAGGGGACGCCGTCGGGTTGACGGCTGGCGGAGCGGACGGGCATGGTCGGAATTCTGCGGGAAAGCTTCCGGAGCGTCACCCGATGCGTTTGCAGGCCCTGCCCGCGTTCAGCGACAACTACATCTGGATCTGGGCCGATGACGATGGCCGCGCCCTGATCGTGGACCCCGGCGAGGCCGGGCCGGTGCTGGCCGCGGCCGACCAGGGCCTGATCCCTGCAGCGGTCCTGCTGACCCACCATCACGACGACCACATCGGCGGCGTACCGGCCCTGCTGCGCCGCTGGCCGAGCTTGCCGGTGCTGGGTCCGGACGACGCCCGCATCGCCACGGCGACGGAACGCGTCGGCGATGGATATCGCGGCGAGCTGCTCGGACAGGATTTCGATGTATTGAGCGTGCCGGGCCATACCAGCAGCCATATCGCTTTTCACTTCCGCGCCGCCGATGGTCCGCTTTTTTGCGGAGATACCTTGTTCAGCCTCGGCTGCGGGCGGATGTTCGAAGGCACGCCGGCACAGATGCTGGCCTCGCTCGACCGGCTGGCCGCCTTGCCCGGCGATGTCCGTCTTTGTTGCGGCCATGAGTACACCCTCGCCAATGCCCGCTTCGCGTCCGTCGTTGAACCCGGCAATCCTGCCTTGGCCGAACGCAGCGCCCAGGCAGCTTCGCTGCGCCGGGACGGCCTGCCGACGCTGCCGGGCACGATCGCGCAGGAACGCGCCACCAATCCTTTTCTGCGCGTCGGCGAGCCGGAAGTGAAAGCCTCGGTCGCGGCGCATGCCGGCCAGCCAATGCACGACCGGGTCGAAACCTTCGCGCAACTGCGGCGCTGGAAGGACGGCTTCCGCGCATGATGCGAACCGCCCTGCTCGCGCTGGCGCTGCTGTCCGCCTGCCCGGCCACCGTGCAGGCGGCCGAAACACCGTTGACGCTGCCCACCGCCGTGCCCACTGCCGCTGCCACGCGCAGCGGCGCCGACATCTACCGGCGCTTCCGCGAGCACCTGGCCGATCCCAGCTGCGACGCCGATGCCGTCAGCGCGCGCTGGCGCCAGCACTTCGCCACTGCGCCGAAGAAGCTGACCAATCCCGACAGCGATGTGTTGCCGCTGTTCGGCTATGTGGTCGACGCGCTGATCGAGGCCGACCTGCCGACCGAATTCGCGCTGATCCCGTTCGTGGAAAGCGGCTACCAGCCCGGCGCGCGCAGCGCCAGCGGCCCGGCAGGCCTGTGGCAATTCATCGCCATCACCGCGCGCAATCACCAGGTGCCGGTGCGTCCCGGCTACGACGGGCGCCTGTCGCCGGTGGATTCCACGCGCGCCGCGGTGCGTTATCTCAAGACCCTGCACGGCATGTTCGCCGGCGACTGGCGACTGGCGGTGATGGCGTACAACGCCGGCGAATACCGCCTGCTGCAATCGTTGCGGCGCAGCGGGCAGAACGCGCGCACGGCACGGCCGGCCGAGCTGGTCGGGCTGTCCGGAATCACCTACGCCTACGTGCGCAAGCTGCATGCGCTGTCCTGCCTGATGGAGCAAGCCGACGACCGCGAGGAATGGATGCGCGCCATCGATCGCCCGGTGCCGGTGCTCAGCGCGCAATCCTGGCCGGCCGCTGCCGACAGCCTCGATGCCTGGGCCCGGCAGCGCGGTCTCGATGCTGACGTGCTCAAGCGCATGAATCCCGCGTTCCCGGGCGGACGCATCGCCCGCAACGACCGCAGCCTGCGCGTGCTGGCGCCGGCGAGCAGCGCCGAAATGCCGGTGCTGGCCGATATCGCCGACGCCGGCGCGTCGGCGGCTATGCCGACCTTGCTCGCCGGCACGGGCGAGCCCTCGGTCGCGCGCACGCATACGGTCGAGCGCGGCGAGTCGCTGTCGGTGATCGCTCGCAAGTACAGGCTGGACCTCGATGCGTTGCGCAAGCGCAATGGCCTGGGCGCAAAAAGCATCATCAAACCGGGCATGGTGCTGAAGCTGGACGAGTGAGATCCATGCCGACCCGTTCCGCAAAACGGGCCGGTGCCTGGCCTTTCGTAGGAGCGGCTTTAGCCGCGAGCTCTTGATCCTTCTTCGCGGCCCGGAAGAGCTCGCGGCTGAAGCCGCTCCTACGAAGAGCGACCGCCGCGGCGCACCGCGAAGCGGACGCCAAACCGGCCGCCGGACCCCGGAAACTCGACTCCGCAGGCCGGCGGCGTCAAACTTGGCGCCTGATCCGCAACAGACAAGGCATCCCATGGGCTTCCTGCAAGGCAAGCGCGCACTGATCACCGGCATCGCCAGCCAACGATCGATCGCCAACGGCATCGCCGAGGCCATGCGCCGCGAAGGTGCGGAACTCGCCTTCACCTACCAGAGCGACAAGCTGAAATCGCGCGTGGAGGCTGCCGCCGCCGAGTACGGCTCGGACATCGTGATCCCGCTCGACGTCGCCGACGACGCGCAGATCGCGGCCTGCTTCGCCGAGCTCGGCAAGCGCTGGGACGGCCTCGACATCCTGGTGCATTCGATCGGCTTCGCGCCGCGCGAGGCGATCGAGGGCGGCTACCTCGACGGACTGACGCGCGAGAACTTCCGCATCGCGCACGATATCTCGGCCTACTCGCTGTCGGCGCTGGCCAAGGCCGCACGGCCGATGATGCAGGGCCGCAACGGCAGCATCCTCACCCTGACCTATCTGGGCGCCGAGCGCGCGCTGGCCAATTACAACGTGATGGGCGTCGCCAAGGCCGCGCTGGAGGCGAGCGTGCGCTACCTGGCGTTGAACCTCGGTCCGGAAGGCACCCGCGTCAATGCGATCTCGGCCGGACCGATCAAGACGCTCGCCGCCGCCGGCATCGCCAATTTCCGCAAGATGCTGGGACACGTCGAGAGCTACGCGCCGATGCGCCGCAGCGTGACCATCGAGGACGTAGGCAACGTCGCCGCGTTCCTGTGCTCGGACCTTGCGGCGGGCGTGACCGGCGAGATCACCTATGTCGATGCCGGCTACAACATCCTCGGCATGACCGGCGTGGGCGACGAGCACTGATAGCTTTCAATTGTAGAGCGGAGCTTGCTCCGCTGCTTTTGCTTGTCTGTCTGTGGCGACCTACCGGCCCTATTCGGGCCGGGATTTCGTCCGCTGTCGCGGCCGAGTTACTTTCTTTTTGCTGACCCAAAAAGATAAGTAACAAAAGAAAAAGGGTCCGCGGGAAGACGGTATGGCGGCGGAAAGGGTAAGGGCTGGCCACCGTTCGCAATCGCTCGGGGCTCTGTCGCTCGCTTCGACTTTAGATGGAAGCGATTTGGCGGTAACGACTCCTTAGCGCATTCGTCATTGCGATTTGTTACCGGCGAACTGCAAATGCTACTGACCAAATTCGGGCCGACGTAAAAGAGAGTCGATCTACGAGGCGTGTGAACTCGCCTTGGATCCCAAGCCACGAGGACCCCAAGAGGCTTTGAGACCCTTTTCTTTGGTTACATTTCTTTTGGGTCATCAAAAGAAAGTAACTCGGCCGCGACAGCGGACGAAACACCGGCCCGAATAGGGCCGGCAGGTCGCGGCAGACAAACCAGCAAAAGCAGCGGAGCAAGCTCCGCTCTACAGAGCAACGGCAAAGGCGCTGGGTCCCGGCGTTCGCCGGGATGACGGCTTTAAGGGCTAGATCAAAATGGGTCCCAGCTTGCGCTGGGATGACGGCTAAGGGCAAAAGCAGCGGAGCAAGCTCCGCTCTACAGAGCAATGGCAGGCATTGGATTCCGGCGGCTTATAAGCGCCAGCGGCGGTCGCCGCAACCGCGACTACAACCGGTCTTCCGCCACTTCCACCTTCATCCGCTTGCGCATCGCCGACACATAGTCCTGCGCCGCGTCGACGCCCTTCATCTGCGCGATCTGGCTGCGCATCTGCGTGAGCTGCTCCGGCGGCAACGCCTTCGGATCGCCCGGCTCGGCCTTGGTGACCACGAACACCACGTGGCCGCCATCGGGCAGGTCGACCTTGCCGGCCGACACCTTGCCAGGCGCCGGACGCTGTACCGCGAAGATCGCCGCATTGGCTTCCGCAGTCGGTACCGGCGCGCCACGCTGCAGGCCTTGCAAGGCATTGGTCTGCAGGCCTTGGGCAGCGGCGACAGCATCCAGGGTTTCGCCCTTGGCCACGCGTGCGAGCACGGCATCGGCGGCCGCAGCGGAGGCCTTGCGGCTGCGGTCGGCGCGCACCGCGGCGATCACGCGGTCGCGCACTTCCGCGAGCGGCAACGTGCGCTCGGGCGTGTGCTGCACCACCCGGATCAGCACGCTGTGGTTGGGCGCGATCTCGATCGGATCGCTGACCGTACCGTCCTGCACCAGCGTCTCGGAGAATGCCGCGCGCTGCACCGCCGGATTGGCCGCGATGCCAGTGGCGCCAGCGCCGCGCGGGAACGGACCGAGCTTCTGCAGCGGTAGATTCATCTCGCGCGCAGCCGGTTCCAGCGCAGTGGGATTCTTGTAGACCAGGTCGACCAGACGGCCGGCCTGATCGTTGAACTGCTTCTCGCGATCGGCTTCGGCCTGTTCGCGCGCCAGCTCGTCACGTACCTGTTCGAACGGCACCTGCTGTCCGGATTTGATCTCGCCCAGCTTGATCACGTGGTAACCGGCATCGGTCTTCACCGGGCCGCTGATCTGGTTGGGCTGCATCCCGAACAAGGCATCGTCGAAGGCCTTGTCCATCAGGCCTTTCTCGATCCAGCCCAGGTCGCCACCGGCCGCCTTGGAGCCGGCGTCGTCGGAGCTGGCAAGCGCCAGTGCCGCGAAATCGGCGCCGGGCTGCTTGGCCTGCGCGGCGAGTTGCGCCGCTTTCTGCTCGGCCGCCTTCTGCGCGGCGGCATCGGCATCGGGCGCGACGCTGACCAGGATGTGCGCGGCCTGGCGTTGCTCGGCGGCGACGAAGCGCGCCTTTTCCTGATCGTAACGGCGGCGCAGTTCGGCGTCGTCGACCGGCACCAATGGCAGCGTGGCGGCGTTGAGTTCCACGTATTCGATGCTGGCCGCTTCGGGCGCGCGGTACTCGCCGGCATGGTCGCGGTACCAGCTCTGCATTTCCGCGCCGCTGACCGCGCCGGTGTCGGCGGCGGGCGGCGGCAGCAGCGCAAAGCTGGCGTCGCGTTTTTCGCCGAGCAAAGTCAGCAGATGATTCAGCTCGGCGCGGGTGATGAACGCCGATTCGGCGATGCGGCTGGGCACCTGCGACTGCTGCAGGCTGTCGCGCACCAGCTGCTGGAACTGCACAGGTGTCCGCGGCGGATTCAGCGAGGTCAGTCCGAGTTGATAACGTTGCGGATCGAACTTGCCGTCGACCTGGAACTCGGGCAGCGACTGGATGGTATCGCGCACCTCGGCATCGCCGATCACGACCCCGGAGTTCTCCGCGGAAAGCTGCATCACCTGCTCGTCGATCAGCTTGTCGAGCACGCTGCGCTTGTTCTCGGCGCTCTCGAACGCGCGCGCGTCGAAGGCCTCGCCGGCGGCGGCGCGGTCCTGCTGGCGCTGCTGCTCGAAGCGCCTGCGGAACTCATCGACGCTGATCTCACGATGCGTCCATAGCCATTTTGCCGGCACCCAGGCCGGGGCCGTCTTCCACCAGGCCGGCGGGCTCGATATCCGCGCCGCGTAGGTGTCGATCCGTTGCTGCAGGTACTGCTCGACCCCGAAGAACGCGAACGGAATGAGCAGCAGCGCCAGGATGACCTTGGCGATCCAGCTCGAGGACTTGTCTCTGAGGCTCTGCAGCATGGGCGATGTTGGCTCGTTACGAAGCCGCGCAGTTTAACGCGCTTCGGCGGCGACAGAGGCGACCCGCCCGATCCGGAGGGCGCACGGCCCAGAAAAGCGAAGGCGCCCTTGCGGGCGCCTTCGGGTGTACTGGCGGAGTGGACGGGACTCGAACCCGCGACCTCCGGCGTGACAGGCCAGCATTCTAACCGACTGAACTACCACTCCGCGTTGTAAAACCTTGCTCGCCGCCCTTGGAAATCACCCGAAAATCCGGGGTTTTCCTCGGTAGAGAAACCACCCTGTTGGTGGGTGCTGAGGGTTTCGAACCCCCGACCCTCTCCGTGTAAAGGAGACGCTCTACCGCTGAGCTAAGCACCCGAGTGCTCCTGGACAGGCACCGAGGCGCCTGCCGCGAGCCGATTAGTTTACGGCATCCTTCAGGGCCTTGCCAGCCTTGAACGCGGGATTTTTCGAGGCCGGGATATTGATGGCTTCGTTGGTGCGGGGATTGCGGCCGGTACGCGCTCCGCGCGTGCGCACGGTGAACGTGCCGAAACCGACCAGCGTGACGTCCTGGCCGCTCTTCAATGCCTTGGTGATCGCGCCGATGACGGCATCGACCGCACGACCGGCATCGGCCTTCGACAGATCGGAGTCGCCGGACACGGCGTCGACCAATTCGCTTTTATTCATTCTTGGACTCCCTATGCGGATGAACCGCTGGATGAGATGACCGGGTTCCCCGCTGCGGGATCCGCAGTTGCGCCCGGTCGGACGTGCCTCGATGCGTCGTGAATACGCGCATCTCGGTTGCAGTCGTTATACCAGCGCCATTTTCACCATGCAACACGAAAAGCCAATAATGGCGCGGGTTTCAGCGGTTTTCAGTCGCTTGCGGACAAGCCTTAGTGCTTGACATCCAATTGCTTGACAACCTGGTCGGTATCGCGCACGACTTCTTCGATCACCTTCGCGACGTTCGGCGTGAGCGGACGTTCCAGCGCGAGGTCGAGCACCTCGTCGATCCATTTCACCGGCACGATCTTCATGTGCTGCGTGACGGTCTTGGGGATGTCGGCCAGATCCTTGCGGTTCTCATCGGGAATGATCACGGTGCGGATGCCGCCGCGCAACGCCGCGAGCAGTTTTTCCTTGAGCCCGCCGATCGCGGTGACGCGGCCGCGCAACGTGATCTCGCCGGTCATCGCCACGTCGGCGCGCACCGGGATCTTGGTCAGCATCGACACCAGCGAAGTGGCGATCGCGGCGCCCGCGCTCGGCCCGTCCTTCGGCGTCGCGCCATCGGGCACGTGCACGTGCACATCGAGTTTCTGCAGGAAATCCAGTTCGATGCCGAGCCGCTCGGTGCGCGCGCGCACCACCGACAAGGCCGCCGATGCGGATTCCTTCATCACGTCGCCGAGCTGGCCGGTAAGGATCAACGCGCCCTTGCCCGGCACCAGCGTCGATTCGATCTGCAGCAGATCGCCGCCGGCTTCGGTCCAGGCCAGGCCGGTGACCAGGCCGATCTCGTTTTCCTGCTCGGCGCGGCCGAAGTCGAAGCGCTGCACACCCAGGTACTTGTCCAGGTTCTTGCTGGACACGCTCAGCGTCTTGCCCGGTTTGGCCTTGGGCCCTGCCAGGGCGATCTCCTTGACCACCTTGCGGCTGATCTTGGCGATCTCGCGCTCCAGGTTGCGCACGCCCGATTCGCGCGTGTAGTAGCGCACGATGTCCTTGACCGCGCTTTCGGCGATCTTCAGTTCGTTTTCCTTCAGCCCGTTCGCCTTCAGCTGCTTGGGCACCAGGTAGCGCATGGCGATGTTGATCTTCTCTTCCTCGGTATAACCCGGGATGCGGATGACCTCCATGCGGTCGAGCAGCGGCCCGGGGATGTTCAGCGAATTGGAGGTCGCGACGAACATCACTTCCGACAGGTCCAGATCCACTTCGAGATAGTGGTCGTTGAAGGAGTTGTTCTGCTCGGGGTCGAGCACTTCCAGCAGCGCCGACGACGGATCGCCGCGGAAGTCCATCGACATCTTGTCGATCTCGTCGAGCATGAACAGCGGATTCTTGACGCCGGCCTTGTTGAGGTTCTGCACGATGCGGCCCGGCATCGAGCCGACATAGGTGCGGCGATGGCCGCGGATCTCGGCCTCGTCGCGCACGCCGCCCAGCGACATGCGCACGAACTTGCGGTTGGTGGCCTTGGCGATCGACTGGCCGAGCGAGGTCTTGCCGACGCCGGGCGGGCCGACCAGGCACAGGATCGCGCCCTTCATCTGCTTCACGCGCGTCTGCACGGCCAGGTATTCGAGGATGCGTTCCTTGACCTTCTCCAGGCCGTAGTGATCGGCGTCGAGCACGTCCTGCGCGGCTTTCAGGTCCTTGCGGATCTTGCTGCGCTTCTTCCACGGCACGCCCAGCAGCCAGTCCAGGTAGTTGCGCACTACCGCGGCCTCCGCCGACATCGGCGACATCTGCTTGAGCTTGTTGAGTTCGTTCTTGGCCTTGGTCTCGACCGCCTTGGTCATGCCGGCTTCGGCGATCTTGCGGGCGAGTTCCTCCAGGTCGTTCGGCGCGTCTTCGATTTCGCCGAGTTCCTTCTGGATCGCCTTCATCTGTTCGTTGAGGTAGTACTCGCGCTGGCTCTTCTCCATCTGCGACTTGACCCGTCCGCGGATGCGCTTTTCCATCTGCTGCACGTCGATCTCGCCGTCGACGAAGCCGACCAGCAGCTCCAGCCGCTCGCCGATCTCGATCGTCTCCAGCAGCTTCTGCTTGTCCGACAGGCGCACGCCCAGGTGCGCGGCGATGGTGTCGGCCAGGCGGCCGGGTTCGTCGATGCCGGACAACGTCTGCAGCAGTTCCGGCGGCAGCTTGCGGTTGGTCTTGACGTACTGCTCGAACAGCGACATCAGCGAACGCGCCACCGCCTCGACCTCACGGCCTTCGCGCGTGTCGGTCGATTCGATCACCACGCCGCTGCCGCTCAGGGAACCATCGCTGGAGACGACCTTGTCGACGCGCGCGCGCGCCACGCCTTCGACCAGCACCTTGATGGTGCCGTCGGGCAGCTTGAGCAGTTGCAGCACCTGCGCCAGCGTGCCGATCGGGTACAGGTCCTCGGCTTCCGGGTCGTCGGTCTCGGCCGATTTCTGCGCGACCAGCAGGATGCGCTTGTCCGACTCCATCGCCTGGTCCAGCGCGTGGATCGACTTGTCGCGGCCGACGAACAGGGGGATGACCATGTGCGGGAACACGACCACATCGCGCAGCGGCAGCACCGGCAATTGCAGGATTTCGTGTTCGGTACGGTCTGACATGGGGACTCCAGTAAATACGGGGCGGCCAGCCTGGCCGCCATGGATCGATTTATGGGGTTGGCGCCGGAGGGATGCAAGCGCCATCCGTTGCCGGAAACCGGCGTGTAACGCTGGAATCCTTGTGGATCAAGCGTTTGCGGCGTGTTTGAAACCTAGTGTTGCGCTGGGCGGGCCATTTCCTTCTCCTATCGGGAGAAGGTGACGCGAAGCGCCGGATGAGGGGTCGGCGGAGCCGCTTGCGACCAGACCGCGGCACGGAGAGTGAGCCGACGTCTTTCGTCGCGATCTTGAAATCTGTCGCTTCGCCGAACCCTCACCCCCACCCCTCTCTCCGTGGGAGAGGGGCTTTATTCACTCGGCCGAGGCGACCTTCGGCGGAGCCGGGGTGCTTTCGTAAATCAGGTAAGGCTCGGACTTGTGCTCGATCACCGATTCGTCGACCACCACCTTGCTGACGTTTTCCAGCGAGGGCAGCTCGTACATCGTGTCCAGCAGCACCGACTCGACGATGGTGCGCAGGCCGCGCGCGCCGGTCTTGCGCTTGAGCGCCTTCTTGGCGATCGCCAGCAGCGCGTCCGGACGGAACTCCAGTTCCACGCCTTCCATCTCGAACAGGCGCTTGAACTGCTTGCTGATCGCGTTCTTGGGCTCGGTGAGGATCTTCACCAGCGCCGGCTCGTCCAGTTCCTCGAGCGTGGCGACCACCGGCAGGCGGCCGACGAACTCGGGGATCAGGCCGAACTTGATCAGGTCTTCCGGTTCGACGTTGGCCAGCACCTTGCCGGTCTCGGTCTTGCGCTCGGAGCTCTTCACCTTGGCGCCGAAGCCGATGCCGCCGGCCTCGGTGCTGCGCTGCTGGATGATCTTTTCCAGCCCGGCGAACGCGCCGCCGACGATGAACAGGATATTGCGCGTGTCGACCTGCAGGAATTCCTGCTGCGGATGCTTGCGCCCGCCCTGCGGCGGCACGCTGGCGATGGTGCCTTCGATCAGCTTCAGCAGCGCCTGCTGCACGCCTTCGCCGGACACGTCGCGGGTGATCGACGGGTTTTCGCTCTTGCGCGAGATCTTGTCGATCTCGTCGATGTAGACGATGCCCTGCTGCGCTTTTTCGACTTCGTAGTCGCACTTCTGCAGCAGCTTCTGGATGATGTTCTCGACGTCCTCGCCCACGTAACCGGCTTCGGTCAGCGTGGTCGCGTCGGCGATGGTGAACGGCACGTTGAGCAGTCGCGCCAGCGTCTCGGCCAGCAGCGTCTTGCCCGACCCGGTCGGGCCGACCAGCAGGATGTTGGATTTGGCCAGCTCGACGTCGTCGGCCTTCTGCCGGCTCTCGATGCGCTTGTAGTGGTTGTAGACGGCCACGGCGAGCGTCTTCTTGGCGCGCTGCTGGCCGATCACGTACTGGTCGAGCACGTCCAGGATCTCGCGCGGCTTGGGCAGCGAGCTGCGCGCCGACTGCGACTTCTCCTCGAGCTCCTCGCGGATGATGTCGTTGCACAGCTCCACGCATTCATCGCAGATGAACACGCTCGGGCCCGCAATGAGCTTGCGCACCTCATGCTGGCTCTTGCCGCAGAACGAGCAGTACAGGATCTTGTTGCTGTCGCCGCTACGGCTTTGACGGTCTTCGGTCATGCCCCTATCGTCCAATCATTCATACGTGTACGGCCCGAGAATAGCACTGGACGGGCGGCTTGCGCCCGTTCCCGGGAAAGTTGAAGCCCGGCGCGGCCTGCGCCTGGGCCGGTAAGGCTCATGACGGCTGGATCGAGTCGTCCGAGCGGCGGTCGAGCACGTGGTCGATCAGGCCGTATTCCTGGGCCTGGACCGCGCTCATGAAACGGTCGCGTTCCATGTCGCGCTCGATCTGCTCCAGCGGCTGGCCGGTATGGTCGGCATAAATCTGGTTCAGGCGCTGGCGCAGGTAAAGGATCTCGCGCGCGTGGATCTCGATATCGGTGGCCTGCCCGCGCATGCCGCCCGACGGCTGGTGGATCATGACCCGCGAGTTGGGCAGCGAATAACGCTTGCCCTTGGCGCCGGCCATCAGCAGCAGCGAACCGGCGCTGGACGCCTGGCCGAGGCAGATCGTGCTGACGTCGGGCTTGATGAACTGCATGGTGTCGTACATCGCCAGGCCCGCGGTGACGGCGCCGCCGGGGCTGTTGATGTACAGGCTGATGTCCTTTTCCGGATTTTCCGATTCCAGGAACAGCATCTGCGCGATCACCACGTTGGCCACGTAATCGTCGATCTCGCCGACCAGGAAGATCACCCGCTCCTTCAGCAGCCGCGAATAGATGTCGTAGCTGCGCTCGCCGCGGCTGGTCTGCTCGACCACCATCGGCACCAGGTTCAATGCCGTGGTCCGTAGTTCATTCATTTAGCTTGGTTCTCGTTGGGCCGCACGTATCGCGCGGCTCGATGACGTCAGGACGGCTGGATCGACTCTTCCGAACGGCGCTCCAGCACCTGGTCGATCAGGCCGTATTCGCGTGCGGCTTCGGCGCTCTTGAAGTTGTCGCGCTCGGTGTCGTGCGCGATGGTCTCCAGCGCCTGGCCGGTGTGCTTGGCCAGGATCTCGTTGAGGCGCTGACGCATGCTCAGGATTTCGCGGGCATGGATGTCGATGTCGGTCGCCTGGCCCTGGAAGCCGCCCAGCGGCTGATGGATCATCACCCGCGAGTTGGGCAGCGCATAACGCTTGCCCTTGGTGCCGGCCGCGAGCAGCGTGGCGGCCATGCTGGCGGCCTGGCCGATGCACATGGTGCTGACGTCGGGCTTGATGAACTGCATGGTGTCGTAGATCGCCATGCCCGCCGTGACGATGCCGCCGGGCGAGTTGATGTACAGGCTGATTTCCTTCTCCGGATTGTCGGCTTCCAGGAACAGCAACTGCGCGACGATCACGTTGGCCACGTGGTCGTCGATGCCGCCGACCAGGAAGATCACCCGCTCCTTGAGCAGCCGCGAGTAGATGTCGTAGGCGCGTTCGCCGCGGCTGGTCTGTTCGACCACCATCGGCACCAGGTTCAGGGCTTTGATTCGGTTATCCATTCGGGTCGCACCTAAAAGAAAGATGGGCGGATGCGCTCAAGTTGGGGCCGGATGACGTCCGGCGCAAGTGGCGCAGGTTGGGCGCGGCGCAACAACGGCCACTGTCCCGAAAAACGTCATCCCCAAAACTGTCATCCCGAGCGTAGCGAGGGATCTGCTTTGTGCTTGGAGTGCCCAAGAAGCAGATCCCTCGCTACGCTCGGGATGACGGAGGTGAATTACTGGCGGATCGCGTCGCTGAACGACAGCGCCTGCTCGGTGTGGTGGGCGCGCTCGGCGATCCAGTCGATCACCTGCTCCTCCATCACCCGCGCCTGCAGGCTGCCCATCAGCTGCTGATCGTTGCGGTACAGCTCGACGACCTGGTCCGGTTCCTCATAAGTCGACGCGATCAGGCGCAGCGTCTCGTTGAGGCGCTTGGGCTCCAGGCGCAGGTCGTTGCGGCGCGCGATCTCGCCGACCAGCAGGCCGACCAGCACGCGCTTGCGTGCGGCTTCCATGTACGGACCGGGCGCCTGATCGATGCGCTGGCCCTGCTGCGCCGCCTGCTGGGCGGCATTCGCGACCATGGCGCGGGCTTCGTTCTCGACCAGTCGCGGCGGCATTTCGATGTGCGCGTAGGCGGCGACGAGCTGCTCGCCCACCTCGCGGCGCAGGCGGTTCATCAGCGCGCCCTTAAGCTCGCGCTCCAGGTTGGTGCGGATATCGGAACGGAAGCGCTCGCTCTCGCCGCTCTTCACGCCGAAGCTGCGGATGAAGGCCTGGTCGACTTCCGGCAGTTTCGCTTCGGCCACGTTCAGCGCCTTGACGTGCATCTGCGCGGTCTTGCCGGCCAGCTGCGGCACCGGCCAGTCGGCCGGGAAATCGACGGCGGCGGTCTTCTCGTCGCCCTTGGACAGGCCCAACAGCGCGGCTTCGACGCCTGCGAACATCATGCCCGAGCCGATTACGGTGCTGCCCTTCTCGACGCCCTCGGCGGGCAGGCGCTCACCGTCGATTTCGGACCACATCTCCAGTTCGACCAGGTCGCCTTCCTTCGCGGCGCGCTCGACCGGGATCCACTCGCGGCGCTGCAGGCGCAGGTTCTCGATCATGCGGTCGATGTCGGCGTCTTCCACCTCGGCGGTGTTGCGCACGACTTCGAGCTTGGCGACGTCGATGTCGCCGAAATCCGGCACCACTTCGAACGTGGCGACGTATTCCAGCTCGCCCTCGGCGGCTTCGTTGTTAGGCACGATCTGCGGGTTGCCGGCGATGCGGAACGACTCGTTGCGCACGGCGTTGTCGAAACCGTCGCGCAGCAGCCCGTCCAGCACTTCGGCACGCACCTGCTGGCCGTAGCGCTGCTCGATGACCTTGGCCGGCACCTTGCCCGGGCGGAAGCCCTTGATGCGCGCGCTGCGGGCGATCTCGCGCAGACGCCCGCCGACCTGGTTGTCGACGCTGTCCGCCGGCAAACGGAAGGTGATGCGACGTTCGTGGTTGCCAATGGTTTCGACCGAGACCTGCATGTGCGCTCCTGCCGCTGCGGGGCTGATCCGCAGCGCGATGTTGGGGGTTTGGACCGGGCCTGCGCCGGCTTCTGGCCATGGCGCCCCTGTCCGGTCCAATCGAACGGATTATTTTGGCCGAAGAAGCCGCCAGCCGCCACTTTTTAGAGAGACGGGGACCGGAACGACGGACCGGTCTGGTGCGAAAGGGGGGACTCGAACCCCCACGCCTTGCGGCACTGGTACCTAAAACCAGGGCGTCTACCAATTCCGCCACTTTCGCGAATCAGCTCGACCGCCAGCGGGCCGCCAGCGGGCCGCCGGCGGCGAGCGCGGCCAGTTTACGGGATTCGCCGCCGGTCTCTGCCGGTACGGGCGCTCAGGACGGCCG
>Ga0193753_10000570_pt1 | contig 35959 bp, 23 predicted proteins | sample H1c2metaG_FD_144925 | JGI IMG/M metagenome (GOLD analysis project Ga0193753, IMG submission 144925) | Soil microbial communities from a riparian zone of the East river system, Colorado, United States - H1c2 | ecosystem: Environmental > Terrestrial > Soil > Riparian zone | place: USA: East...
CACACGCCCACGGGCTTCATCGCCGTCGCGCCCGGGCAGCAGCGCCGAGCCATTGGTCGGCTCCGCCCGTCCCTCGATGAAGCCCGTGGGCGTGTGGCAGCGGATGCAGAAATTCCCGGAGCCCGGATAGTCCTTGTCGGCGACCGCGACGGCCGCCCAGAAGACCGGATCGCGCGTCGCGTGCGCCATCATGCTGCCCTGCCAGTTGTGGTAGGGCTCGACCTGCGGGTCGTAGCCGCCGTGGCAGTTGCTGCACGAGATCACGGGCTCGAGCGGCGCGACATCGTAGGGCTGCGTGCCGGGGACCTGGACTTCGGGAGGAACCTGGGCGAGCGTCGTGTGAGCGAAGGCGAAGGTGAAGGACAACAAGGTGCAGTACGTCAGCGAACGAATGGCTCGATCCTCCGAATGAGGTCCACGGGTAGCCGCCTGTCGTGCGCAGGCCGACACCGCAGCCTACCACGCTCCCGCACGGCCGTCCCCCCGAGTGGCCGGGACCGCGACGCGGGTCTCGGGGTGCGCGTCCCGGCCACGGAGCCGGTGAACGAGCCCCGGCCCGCCGCGCATCGCGCGACGGGCCGGGCTCCGCATCATTCACATCCGTCATTCACTCGCTGGTCGCTGGTCGCTGGTCGCGCCAGCACTCATTCCTTGTCCGTCGGATCCAGGAACAGGACGCTCAGGTCGATGCTGCCCGCGCCGACGGCCGGAAAGTCGACGTCGTCCGGGTGCGCGGGCGCCAGGTTGCTGGCGGTCCAGGGCGGCGAGAAGAGCACGAGCGTGTGCAGGAAGGCCAGCATCGCGTCGTGGTCCGCCTTGGACAGCGCGGCGTAGCGGTCGCGCGAGAGCTTCGCATCGCCTCCGTGGCGCAGGATCACGTCGTCGAGGTTGGTCGAGCGCCCGTCGTGACCGTAGGGAGCGGTGTCGGACACGCCCCACAGCGGCTCCGTCATGAACTCCTTCTGGACCGTGCCGTCGAAGTTGCGCTCGTGGAAGTTGGGCCCGAGGTCGTGGCGCCGGAAGTCCGCGAACAGGTTGCGCACGAGGAAGGACTGCGCCAGCGGCGGCTGCAGCGCCGGGTAGCCGGAGCCGTCGTCCACGAACCCGTGGATCGGCGTGGCCGTGGCATACAGGTGGCTGAAGACCGCGTTGGAGCGCACGGGGTCGAACTGCGACTGCACCGAGGCGACGCGGCGGTCGGTCTCGACGGTGAGGTCGGGCACGTGGCAGGCCGTGCAGCCGACGGAGCGCATGAGCCTGGCTCCCGCACGGGTCGTCTGCGTCTGCTGGTCGACGCCCGGCAGGAAGTAGTTGAGCAGGTAGAACTCCAGATCGTCGACGACGGCGGCCGGCGCCTCGTTCACGATCCCGTCCTGGTCCGGATCGTCGAAGAGGTTCTCCGCCGGCGGCGCGCCGATCGTGTCCCGCGTCCCGGTCAGGTGCATGCCCGACGGCGTGACGACATCCAGGCCGCGCGAGGCCATGAGCAGGTCCGGGTCCGCCGACTGGATGCCCATCTCGGCGTTGAGCGCGCCGACGACGAAGTCGCGGATGGCGAAGGCGCCGCCCTGGTGGAAGAACGGCTTGACGCGCAGATCCGCGTCCACGCCGATCACGCCCGACGTGTCGAGCGTCCCGTCCGCGTGCGCGACGAGGACGCCGTAGTCGATGCCCTTGGACGCGAGCACGGTCAGCGCATCGTGGTGACTGGCGAGCGCGTTGGCTGCTGCGATGTCGGCCAGCCGCCGGAGATCGTCGGTGATCTCGTCGCCGAGCATCTCGACGAGGCCGATGCCGAACAGGTGCGGCGCGTCGCGGCTCTCCGGGCGCGTGAAGACGTTGCCGCCGGTGCCCGCCGAGCCGAACGGACGGCCGTGGCAGGACGCGCAGCTGTCCGCGAGCCCCGCGCCGATCGAGTGGTCGGCGGAGATGTCGCCGATGCCGTCGTTCTTGCGCGGCCCGGATCCCTGCGCCAGCGTGAACTTGCGCTGGAAGAGCTGCCGGCCGCGCGCGACGGCGCGGAACGGATCGCGGGCGATCATGTACGCCGACGACCCGGGCGTGAAGATGTCGCCGCGACCGGCGCCGATCTCCTGCTCGAGTGACTTCCTGATGCCGGCCTTGGCGGCATTGGGAGTCTGCGTGAGATCCGTGAGCTGCGCGTGAGCGGAGGAGGCAGCCGCGAGCACGAAGGCCGCGAGCAGCACGGAGGGGAGTGATGATCGGAACGGACGTGGCATGGGAGGTCCCCAGCGGGTGGACATGTGGCGGGTCGCGCGGAGGGATGGGCAGGCCCTGGCGCACGCCAGGTTCCAGGCGCGCGGATCGCCACCTCGCTGAAGAGCAACAAACGTACCGCTGTCCGCCGTGGCGGCATGGGACGCGCCGCACGATCGTGCCGCACGATTCCCGCCGCGATCACGTGCCGATCGGGCGACCGGTTCCCCGCGATCGATGCCGCCGCGCGCTGGCGCGTGGCGGGGCTCGGGGAGAATCCGGCGCCCGGTGCGGAATCCCGCGCAGCGCCCCGGCGCCTTGCGTCATCGCGCGCGCGCGTGCGACACCACGCTCAGGGCGCGATGGTCAGGATCAGCGCGGGCGTGCTGCACCATCCCGACGACGAGGGCGGGCACGGCGACGCCCATTGGGCGAAGCCCTGGAGCACGACGCTCATGCCCGCGAGCTGCGGGTTGTCGGGAATGGGCAGCGGCAGCACGGCCTTGCCGTCGGGGCCGCTGGTCAGGCCGATCGGCAGCAGGAAGCTCGTGGCGGCCAGGTCGATGTGCACGAGCACGCCGTAGCCGGCCGCCAGCGTGCCGCCCGCGTCGGCCGCCGTGCCGAGCAGCGCGAGCGCGGCGCTCGACGGCGGCAGGCCCGCCAGATTCAGCACGAGGCTTGCGTTGCCGACGGTCGGCACGGAGTCCGCGCCGATCTCCAGCGGTCCGGCGCAGCCGGGCGTGCCCGTGCCCGCCACCGCCACCGACGCGGCGCACGGGTCGACGAGGCGCTCGACGAGCGGCACCTTCTTGTCGAAGAAGGTGCCGCTGCCGTCACCGGCCGTCCACGTCTCGTCGCCGATGCGCGCCATGTCGTGCAGCTCGTTGCTGCCCTGCATGTCGCCCGGGATGCCCGCGCTGGGAATGGCCACGAAGCCCGTCCCGTCGTAGCGGACGATCAGCGAGTCCAGGCCTTGCGAGCGATTCTCCCACGTGCCGACGGCGAGCACGCCGTGCTCGTCCGCGAGCACGGCGCTCAGCGGGTTGACGTCCCACTGGCTGGGCTGCTCCACGGGGATCTCGGTCCACTGCGTCCCGTCGAAGTGCAGCGCGAAGGCCCTGCCGTAGCCGCCGCCGACGACGGCGGACGTGTCGCGGGACAGGCCCACCGCCCACACGTCCTGCGCGGAGCGCGCCGACACCGAGCGCAGCCGGCCGTCCCCGTCCGCCTGGGATGCCGGCAGCGTGAGCAGCGTCCACGTGGCGCCGTCCCAGCGCATCGCGAGCGGGAGCCACGTGTCGTCGAGGCGCCACTCGCCCACGGCGAAGAGCGCGCCCGGTCCCGCCGCCGCGATCGACACGAGCGCCGAAGCGCGGAAGCCGCCGGACGTGTCGGGCACGTTCGGGCTGGGGATCACGGACCAGGCCGCGCCGTCCCAGTGCCACACGGCGGTGCGGAGCTGCCCCGCGAGATCCAGATCGTCGTGGCCCACGGCCCAGACGTCGTCGCGCGCGAGCGCGAGCACGTCGCTCACGCCGGTTCCCGCCGTCGAGGCGCCCGGCGGCGGAAGCTCCTGGAGGGTCCACGCGACGCCGTCATGGTGGAAGGCCTGCGCAGGGCCCTGTCCGCCGACGGCCCACACGTCGTGCGCTCCGGCCACGTCCACGCTGCTCATCACGAAGCCGGGGGGCATGACCGGCAGGACCGTCGCCTCCCAGGTCTCGCCGGTGCGGTGCAGAGCCAGCGGCTGGGAGCCGGACTCATCGTCGTAGCCGCCGACGGCCCAGGCGTCTCCCGGCTCCAGGCCCGACAGGCCGAGGATCCTGTGAACGCCCGGCCCCTGCGCCGGCGTGGGCACGGTGAGCCAGAAGCTGTCGCAGGCCTGCGCAACCAGGCGCGGGCCGCCCAGCAGGAGCGCGCTGCCCAGGAGCAGCGCGCGGACGCAGATCACCTGACGCGCCGCGGCCAGCGCGAGCACGGCGGAGAACATGGCGAGTCGGTTCATCAGCAGCTCCTTCCGAACGGGCACAGGTGCCACTGATCGGAAGGAACCCCGACGTGTGACAAGCGACGCGGTCCGCGATGCTCCTCGATTCCGGCTCGATTCCGCGCCCGGAGCGCCCGGGCCCGCACGCCTCACGCCGGCATCGCGAGCATGCACAGCGAGTCGAGGTCGCGCAGCGTTCCGAGCATGGTCGTGCTGGTGCGGTCCGCGCCCGCGTCACCGAGCACTTTCAGCTCCTCGTCCGGCGACTCCGGGCACCAGCGGCCCACGATGATGCGGAGCTGCGGCGCCGCCGCCCGCAGGCGGCGGCACAGGAGCTGCGCGCGCGCCAGGCCGCCGGGCGCGAGCGTCCCGATGCACACCAGCGCCGGCCGCGTGCGGTTCACGTGCGCGAGCATCTCGGAGACGAGCAGCTCGCTGCCCAGCAGCTCCAGCTCGCAGTGGCCGGCGCGCAGCACGACCTGGCGGAGCAGCTCCAGCGCCAGCGCGTCCAGCTCGTCGGACGCGGGCAGCGCCAGCACGACCGGCCGGTCGCGCCGGGCGTTCGGCGGGGGCGGCGGGCCCTCGATCGCTTCGGCGATGTGCCGCGCCGCCTTCATGCCGAAGTCGACGTCCGCATCGCCCTGCTCGTCGCGCATGCGGTCCGCCTTCAGCGCGGAGAGCGCCGGGAGCAGCAGCGCGTCGTGGACCTGCTCGGCGCCGTGCCGGCGCGCGAAGCCCAGCGCGATGTGCAGCGCCTCGTCCTCGTCGTGCGCGAGCATGCGCTGGTAGAACTTGGCGTCGTCGGTGGCCACGGGCTCGTCGCCCAGCAGGAAGGCGATGAAGCGCAGCTGCGGCACCCGGCGGCACAGCACGCACGCGCACACGGTGAGCGGCGTCGCGACGAAGAGACCCACCGGCCCCCAGATGAGCGTCCAGAAGGACACGGCGAGCACGATGGCGACCGGCGAGAGCCCCGCGCTGCGCCCGTACAGCAGCGGCTCCAGCATGAGGTTGATGGTGAGCTCCACCACGGCGAACAGGCCGAGCACCTCCAGCGGCTGGCCCCAGCCCGGCGCGGTGGCGAGGCTGAGCGTCGCGGGCATCGCGGCGGCGAGCCACGGGCCGACGTACGGGATGAAGCGCAGCAGCGCGGCCAGCAGGCCCCACAGCGCCGCGAAGTCGAGCCCGATCGCGGCGAGGCCCAGCGCGATGGCCACGCCGAAGCCCAGGTTCAGCAGGCCCTGCACGCGCAGGTAGTGGCTGATGCGCTCGCCGGCCTCCTCGAGCGCGCGCGTTGTCAGCGAGAGGTTGCGCCGCCCGAAGGTGTGGATGATGCGGTCGCGCAGCGCGCGGCGCTGCAGCAGCACGAAGAAGGCCAGCGACAGCGCCAGCGTCACGCCCGCGAGCGGCCCCAGCAGCGGCCTGGCGCGCTGCAGCAGCGAGGAGCTCGGCTCGACGACCATCACGGCCGTGGCCGGGTGCGCCGCGTCCGCCGGCTCCTCGAGCGCGCGGCCCAGCTCCGTGAGCGTGCGCTGCGCGGCCGGCGAGAGCGAGACCGAGCGCGCGTCGCGCAGCACGGTGAGCTTCTCGCGGATGTTGCTCTCGTATTGCGGCAGCTGCTCCAGCAGCGCCTGGGACTGCGCGACGACGAGCACGCCCACGCCCGCGACCGCGGCGATGAGCGCGAGCATCACCAGCACCACGGGCGCCGGCCCGCGCAGGCCGCGCCGCTGCAGCCAGTCCACCGCGGGCGCGAGCAGGAAGACGATGAGCAGCGCGACGGCGAGCGGCGCCAGCAGCGGCTGCCCGACGTGCAGCAGCGCGACGACGAGCGCGCCCGTCGCCAGCATGACGAACGGCCGGTTCGACGGATGAGCCGTGGTCACGGTGGGAAGCCTCGCGAGGCTTGCGGGAGATGGTGGTGCCCGCAGGGCGGGACCCTTCGGTGGAGTCCTGCCTTGAAGGAAGGGAACCCGCGGACGCGGCGCCGGTGTCGAGCGCCGCCGGCCGGTGGCCGGGGGCGCTTCATCGGCGCGCGATCCGTGCGTGGTTCGCGCGTGGTCCGTGCCCGATCGGGCACGTGATCCGGCGCCGGGGCGCGGTATCCTGCGGCGCGGGTTGCCCGGACCCGGAATTCTTCGCTTCCGACGAGCGCCCGCGAGCCAGCACTCGCGTCGCAACCCGCGTGCAACCCTCATGTTCAATCGCCGCACCATGCAGCGCATGCCGCTTTTCCTTCTCATGAGCCTGCTCGCCACAGGCTGTCTCATCCAGGCGACTCCCGCGCCGCGGCCCGAGCACACGCTCGAGGACCTGGATGCCACCACGATGGTGCTGGGGGCCGTTCCGCGCGCGCCGGTGCCGGTCGCCCCGCTGGTCCAGTCGCCGTCGCTGGCGGCCGTGCGCACCATGGGCAGCGCGGCGCTGGACGCGGCGGCGCCGCCGCCCTCCGGCGGCCGGTTCATCTACGACGCGAAGTTCGAGCCCCCGCGCGGCCGCATCCTGCACGGCATGGGCAATTTCGTCCCGGGCAACACGGCCTACCTCAAGATGCTCGGCGATCCCGCGATCGAGCCGGCCAGCAAGCTCATCTACGCGGGCATCGGCGACTGGCCGCGCTCCTGGGACAACCGCGTCCAGATGCTCCGCGCCGACTTGAAGCACGAAGAGGATCTCGGCCGGATCCCGCACATGAACGTGCAGTTCTTCGGCATCGATCCGGGGACGAAGGACGTGACCAGCGTGGATCACGACACCGCGACGACGGACCGTTACGACTCGCGCATCCGCGACCTGGCGCAGGTGATCGCCTTCCATCGCGGCCCGGTGTTCCTGCGCATCGGCGGCGAGTTCAACGGCGAGTGGAACGGCTACCACCCGTACGACTACGTCGCGGCCTACCGCAAGGTGGTGGCGATCTTCCGCGAGGAGGGCGCCGACAACTGCGCCTTCGTGTGGTGCTACGAGCCTTCGGCGCCGCCCGACTTCGACGAGCAGGACGCGCGAGGCTACCGCTGGTTCCCCGGCGACGACGTGATCGACTGGTACGGCATCGACCTGTTCAACACGGAGGAGTTCACGGGCTCGGGCGCCGGTCCGCGCGGCGGCACGGTCTCCAAGTACGAGCGCATGCAGCTGTTCCTCAAGATGGCGCGCGAGCACCACAAGCCCGTGATGATCGGCGAGTGCTCGCCCTCGCTGGAGGACATCACCGCGGACCTTCAGGACGGGCGCAGGGACTGGAACAGCTGGTTCGTGCCCTTCCTGCACGTGCTCGACGCGCACCCGGAGATCGAGGCCTTCTTCCTCATCAACACGGACTGGCGCAAGACCCGCTCCGCCAACACCAGCGATTGGCAGCGCGCGCAGCTCGAGCTGAACTCGTACATCGGGCAGAAGTGGATCCAGGAGCTTCGCAAGTCGCGCTACCTGCACCTGCACGACGTTCCGCTGCTCAACGGCTACGCGGAGGCCTCCGCGCCGCGACCGCCCTACAAGGGCCCGGGGCCCGCGGTGCCCGTCGACGCGCCGCGCGGAGCGCAGAAGCCCGCGCGCTGAGCCGTCGCTGGCTCCGGCCTGCGCGGCCGGTATGATCCCGCCGATGCGCAAGTGGATGCTCGCCGTCGGCGGCCTGGTGGTGGGCCTCGGCATCGCGGAAGGGGTGTGCCGGCTCACGGTGGCCTATCCCGCGATGAGCACGCTCTGGGCGGGGGGATCGACGTGGCGGGTCCGCGGGCTCATCGCCGATCCCGACGTGGAGTTCTCGTTCGAGCCCGGGTATTCCGACCGCATGTCGGTGCCGGGCGACTACGACATCGCCTTCAGCATCAGCCCGCAGGGGTTGCGCGACGACCGCACCTACGCGCCCGAGCACCCCGGCACGACGCGCATCCTGCTCGTCGGGGACAGCTTCGTCTTCGGCGTGGGGGTCGAGCTGCAGGACACCCTGGGCAGGCAGCTCGAGCGTGACCTGAACGAGGACGGCGCGCACGGGCGGCCCGTCGAGGTGGTCGCGGTGGGAGTCCCCGGCTACGGCCTCGATGCCTACGCCACGCTGATCGAGCGCTGGGTGCCGCGCCTGCACCCGGACCTCATCGTGGTCGCGCTGTTCACCGGCAACGACCTCATGAACTACGACGTCAAGCGGCGCGATCCCAGGCAGGTGATCGAGGGCACCTTCGTGAGCCGCAGCAAGGCCTGGAGCTGGAACCTGCGCAAGTACAGCGCGCTCGCCAGCGCGCTGCTCAAGCGCTGGAACCCGTACCCCGCCGAGGCGCCCGAGACCGCCGCCTCGCGGGATCCCGAGAGCATGCTCCCCACGATGCTGCCGTGGATCGAGCGCATCGCGGCGCCGGCCCGGTCCGGCGGGCCGCCCGTGTCCGTGCTGGTCATCCACGGCCGCGAGACGGTCCTGTCGTGGAGGGACGAGCACCAGCCGCAGGCCGTGCGCGACCAGCAGGCGCGCTTCCTGAAGCGCATGAACGAGACACTGGACGAGTTCACGCGACGCGGAGCCAGCGTGTTCAATCCGCAGGAGGCGTGGGTGTCGGCGCCGCCGCCGCCGACCCGCTACTTCCTCAAGATCGACGCGCACCTCTCCGCGGAGGGCGACGGCCTGATGGCCGGCTACCTCGCGACGCAGCTGCGCCAGCACCTGGGCGCGGCGCTGGCCGGCGCCCCCGAGCGGACCTCACAGCCGCCCCGCTGACGAGGCGGGCTGCTCAGGCGCGCTGCCGCGCCCGCTCCACCTGCAGCAGCTCGCGCGTCGCGGGGTGCTGCGGTCGCGCGATGACTTCGCGCGGATCGCCCTGCTCCACCACGCGGCCCTCGGACAGCACGAGCACGCGCGTCGCGTGCTCGCGCACGAAGTCGTCGTCATGCGAGGTGAGCACGAGCGTGCGGCCCGTGGCGGCCAGGCGCGCCAGCGCGTCGCCGAGGTCGTGCCGGCGCGCGGGATCGAGCGAGGCGGTGGGCTCGTCGAGCAGCAGCAGCGGCGGGTCCACGGCGAGCGCGCGCGCGATCGAGACCCGCTGCGCCTCGCCGCCGGACAGCTCGCGCGGCAGCGCCCCGCAGCGGTGGCCGACGCCGAGCTGCTCGAGCAGCTGCCGCGCGCGCCGCTCCGCGTCGGCCCGCGGGCAGCGCTGCACGTGCACGGGCGCGAGCATCACGTTCTCCAGCGCCGAGAGGTGCTCGAAGAGGAAGTGGAACTGGAAGACCATGCCGGTCTTGGCCGCCGCGACCTGCCCCGCGTCGGCGCGCTCCAGCCCCGCGACGACGCGCAGGATCGTGGTCTTGCCGGAGCCCGAGAGCCCCATGAGCGCGACGACCTCGCCCGCATCCGCCGTCAGGTCCACGCCGCGCAGGATCTCGCGTGTCCCGCGGCGCAGGCACAGGCCGGTGACTGCCAGCACCGTCTCCGCGGGGCGGGCGGCGCTCACGAGGCCGGCGACCTCCAGCGCGCTTCGAGCCGGCGCGCCAGGTGCCCGAGCGGCAGGGACATCGCGAGGTAGAGTCCCGCGCACAGCAGGCCGGGTACCACCCAGCTCCCGATGTTGGTGGCGTAGATCTGCGTCTGCTTGGTGAGCTCCACGACGGTGAGCACGGAGACCAGCGACGAGTCCTTGAGCATCGCGACGAAGTCGTTGGTCATCGGCGCGAGCGCCAGACGGAAGGCCTGCGGCGCGCGCACGAGGCGCAGCGCCTGGCCGCGGCTGAAGCCGAGGCTCGCCGCCGCGTCGAGCTGCCCGCGCGGCACGGACTCCAGCGCGCTGCGGTAGACCTCGCTCTCGTACGCGGCGTAGTTGAGCCCCAGTCCGAGCAGAGCGGCGAGGTAGGCCGGAAGCCGCACGACCGACGCGAGCCCGTAGTAGATGACGAAGAGCTGCAGCAGCACGGGCGTGCCGCGCACCAGCTCGACCCAGGCCGTCAGCAGCGCGGCCAGCAGCGGGCCGCCGTAGACGCGGCCGATCGCGACGGCCGCGCCGAGGACGATCGCGAGCAGCATCGCCGCGCACGACAGCGCCAGCGTGATCCCGGCCGCGCGCAGCAGCGAGGGCAGGTAGCGCCACGCGGCCTCCCCTGCGGAGGTCGCCGGCGCGGGGCCGCCCGTGCCCGCGCCGGCTGCCGCGCCCGCGTCGGCGAGCAGGCGCGCGAACAGCGGCGGCTGGTCGTCGTTCCAGACCTTCCACCTGCGGAAGATCGCTTCCAGCGTGCCGTCGGCCATCGCGGTGCGCAGGATGTCGTCCACCTGCGCCATGAAGGCCGTGTTGCCGGGCGCGGAGATGATGATGTAGTGGCCCGCGGCGGCCGAGCCGGGCTGCGTGACCAGGCCCGCATGGCGCCGCATCGCGCGCTCGGCGAGCACGTTGTCGAGCAGCACGGCGTCCACGCGCCCGAGGAGCAGGTCCGAGTACGGGTGCACGTCGTCGTCGTAGGAGACGGCGGTGAGCCCGTGCGCGCTCTCCGCCTCGAGCAGCAGGTCGTAGGCCATCGTGCCGCCCAGCGTGGCCACCTTGCGGCCGCGCAGGTCCGCCAGCGTGCGGAAGCGGCTGCCGTCCGCCGCGCGCACGGTGAGCTGCTCCTGGAATTCGTAGTAGGGGATGCTCGCGGCCAGCTCCGCGCGCCGCGCCGGGATGTCCTCGATGCCGCTGAGCGCGAGGTCGAAGTCGCCGCGCCGCGCGGACTGGTCCAGGCTGCCGTACGCGACCTGCACGAAGCGCGCGGTGCGCCCCGAGCGCCGCGCGACGAGCTCCGCGATCTCCACGTCGAAGCCCACGACACGCGTCGGATCGTCCGCGTCCGCCTCCACGTACGGCGCGCCGCCCTCCGCGTCGCCGCCCCAGACCAGCTCGGGCGCCGGTGCGCGCTCCTGCGCGGCGGCCGGCAGGGCCGCGAGGATCAGGGCGAGCAGGGCGGTCAGCCCGAACGTCCCGCGACGCTCGTCGCGAGGGCGCGACCGCAGTCGATCATCGTGAGACATGCGGGCTGGCACGGGCGGCGATGGTACACGCGGGGCGCGGCGTCCGGAACGCGCCGCAGACGCGGGGAGGCGGTTCACTGGTCCGTGCGGAGCGGCGCGCGACACGCGCGCGGCCGTCACCGCACCGCGAGGAGGATCACGCGATGGCTGGCAAGTCGAACTCCAGGTCCGGGACCGGCGCGCCGCGCACCCGAAGCGCGGTCAAGGTGAAAGGACTCAACACGGCGAAGGCGAAGCCCGCATCCAGGCTCGACCCGCACCGCGGCGACTCCGACGAGCGCATCGGCAAGGGCGGCTCGGCGACGCGCGGCCGCGGACAGGTGCGGCGCGGCGGGAAGACGCCGTCGCGCAGCAAGGACTGAAGGAGCGGCAGGCCGTCCTCGCCACGGCCGGCGGTCGCCCTGCCGGCGGTCGCCCTGCCGGCGGTCGCCCTGCCGGCTGATGCGGCGCTGGCGCAACACCGGCCCGGCGTGCGCGTCGTGCGAGCAGGGCCCGGCGCGTGGCGGGGCATCTCTCGCGCGTGGCGGCGGTTCAAGCGTCGCAGCGGAGGTTGCCGTAGTGCCTGCAGCGCCCCGCCGCAGCACTCGACACCGCCCGACCGGTCGCGCCCCGCTGACCTGCACCCCCCGACGCACGGCCTTCCTCCCATGACATCATCATCCCGGAAGGCGAGCGCCCGGATCGCGGCGCGCGCCGCCTGCGTCACCCTGCTCGCCGTGCTGCTGGCTGGCTTCGCCCGGATCCAGGAAGCGCCGCCGCCGACCGCGCCGTCCACACCTCCCGCGACTCCTCCCGCGACTCCGCCCGGAGACGACAGCGCGCCGGCCGTGCCCCAGGAGGGCGGCACGCCGTCGCCGACGGGCGGGACGGAGACTGCGCCGCCTCCGGCCGCGCCGACGGAGGGCGGCGCGCGGACGGAGGGCGGCGTGCAGACGGCGCCGCCGACCGCTCCGGCGCCCGCGTTCAGCTTCGACCAGCTCCGCGAGCGAGCCCACGAGCTCAGCAAGCACGACTACGTGCCGCAGACCGACGAGGATCTCCCCGAGTGGCTCGCCAAGCTGGACTACGACGGCTACCAGCGGCTGCGCTACCGGCCCGAGACCACGCTGTGGAGCGGCGACGAGCTGCCCTTTCGCGTGAAGTTCATGCACCGCGGCTACCTCTTCCGCCACCGCGTGGGCATCCACGTCCTGGAGGGCGGCGAGGTGCGCGAGCTGCGCTTCAACGCCGCGCAGTTCGACTACGGCGAAAACCCCTCGCCCGTGCCGGACGACCTGGGGTATGCGGGCTTCGCGCTCCTGGGGCGCTTCGGCGACTCGCCGCAGTGGGACGAGCTCATCTCCTTCCTCGGCGCGAGCTATTTCCGGCCGCTGGGCTCGGGCCAGGCGTACGGCGCCTCGGCCCGCGGCCTCGCCATCGACACGCTGACGCCGCAGGGCGAGGAGTTCCCGGAGTTCGTGGAGTTCTGGATCGAGAGGCCCGCCGCCGATGCCCGGCAGGCGGTGCTCTACGCGCTGCTGGACAGCCCCGGGCTCGCGGGCGCCTACCAGTTCACCCTCACGCCGGGCGCGGAGACGGTGGTGGACGTCGTCGCGTGCCTGCACCCGCGGCATCCCGTCGGGAAGCTCTGCGTGGCGCCTCTCACCACGATGTTCCAGTTCGGCGAGGACGGCCTGCACCGCGCGCCGGACTACCGCCCCGAGGTGCACGACTCCGACGGGCTGCTGCTCGACGACGGGCACGGGCAGTGGCTCTGGCGCCCGCTGCGCAATCCCGAGCACACGCACCGCATCTCGCGCTTCGAGCTCACGGACCCGACGGGCTTCGGGCTGCTGCAGCGCGACCGCGACTTCCGCAGCTATCAGGACCTGCAGGCACGCTTCGAGGCGCGCCCGAGCTACTGGGTCGCGCCGCACGGCGCGTGGGGCAAGGGCGCCGTGGAGCTGGTGGAGATTCCCACGCCCGCCGAGTGGAACGACAACATCGATGCCTACTGGGTCCCCGAGCAGCCGCTCGTCGCGGGCGAGGAGCGGCGCCTGGAGTACTCGCTCACCGCGTCGCTGCAGTCGCCGGCGCGGCCGCCGCTGGCGCGCACGTTCGGCGTGCGCGTCGGCCCCGGCAAGCTGGGCGAGCGCTACGTGGTGGACTTCACGGGGCCGGGGCTGCAGGAGGAGCCGGGCACGCTGCACGCGGAGGTCGTCGCGAGCGCCGGCGAGATCCATGACCTGGTGCTGATCCGCAACGAGCCCGAGGCGGGGCAGCGCTGCACCTTCCAGTTCGCGACCGGAGGAGCGGAGTCCGCCGAGCTGCGCGTGCGCCTGCTGCGCGGCGAGCAGCCGGTGAGCGAGACGCTGGTGCTCCCCTGGGTCAAGCCGTGACCGACGGCGCCGGAAGCATTCCCGCGGGCACGGGCCGCGGCGGGCAGGGGCCTGCCGTCGCGCGCCGCGACGTGCGCGCGGTGTCCGCGCGGCTCGCGGCGCGGCGGCTCACCTTCCTCGCGCTCGTGCTCGGCACGGTGAGCTGGGTCGCGCTCCTGCTGGCGGACATGCTGCGCGTGAACGGCGTCACGCCGCTGGAGGGCGTGATCTTCGTGCTCTCCACGCTGCTGCTGCTGCCGATCGCGCTCTCCTTCTGGATGGCCCTGCTCGGCTTCCTGGTGGAGCTGCGCGGGGATCCGCTGGCGCTGGACGTCGCGGCCGTCGATGCGGAGCGCGGCCCGCTCGGAGTGCGCACGGCCATCGTCGTGCCGGTGTGCAACGAGGACCCGGAGCGCGTGCTCGCCGGCCTGCGGGCGACGCACGCCTCGCTGGAGCGCACGGGCCACGCCCGCTCCTTCGAGCTCTTCATCCTCAGCGACAGCGGCGATCCGCAGCGCTGGCTCGAGGAGGAGCTGGCCATGGAGCGCTTCACGGCGGCGCTGGGCGGCCCGGGTCACGTGACCTACCGGCACCGCCCGCGCAACACGGAGCACAAGGCCGGCAACATCGAGGAGTTCTGCAGCCGCTGGGGCGACCGCTACCGCTACATGATCGTGTTCGACGCGGACAGCGTCATGTCGGGCACCGCGCTCGTGCGGCTCGTGCGGCTCATGGAGCGCCACCCGGAGGCCGGGATCATCCAGGCGCCGCCGGTGCCGGTGAACCGGCGCACGCTCTTCGGACGGCTGCAGCAGTTCGCGGCCGCGGTGTACGGGCCGACGTGGGCCGCGGGCCTCGCGTGGCTGCAGGACGGCGAGGGCAACTACTACGGTCACAACGCGATCGTCCGCATCGCGCCCTTCCGCGAGAACTGCAAGCTGCCGAAGCTGCCGGGCCGGGCGCCGCTGGGCGGCTCCATCCTCAGCCACGACTTCGTGGAGGCGGCGCTCATGCGCCGCGCGGGCTTCCGGGTCTACCTCGCGACGGAGCTCGGGGGCAGCTTCGAGGAGCCGCCGCCCACGCTGCTCGACTTCGCCGCCCGCGACCGCCGCTGGTGCCAGGGCAACCTGCAGCACGCGCGCCTGCTCGGCATGCCGGGGCTGCACGTGATGAGCCGCGTGCACCTGTTCATGGGCGTCATGTCCTACGCGAGCGCGCCGCTGTGGATCCTGCTGCTGCTGCTCTCCACGCTGGAGGCGCTGCGCGCGGAGCTGGCGGGCCACGAGTACTTCGCGCCGGGCGGCTCGCTGTTCCCCATCTGGGAGGTCTCGACGGAGGCGCGCTCGCGGCTGCTCTTCGGCCTGGTCATGGCGCTCATCTTCCTGCCGCGCGTGCTGGCGGTGTTCGCGCGGCTGCGCGAGCCCGGCATGGCGCGCGCCTTCGGCGGCGGGGCGCGGCTGGTGCTCGGCGGCCTGTGCGAGTGCGTGTTCTCGATGCTGCTCGCGCCGGTGCTGGCCTGGATGCAGACCGGCTTCGTCCTCGGCGCGCTCATGGGCTTCTCCACCAGCTGGAAGTCGCCGCCGCGCCACGACCGCCGCACCACGCTGCGCGAGGCGCTGCGCCGCCACGCGGGGATGACGGTGCTCGGCCTCGCCTGGGCCGCGCTGCTGGCGCACATCGTGAGCGAGCTGTTCTGGTGGATGCTGCCCGTGCTCGCCGGCATGGCGCTCGCCGTGCCGCTGTCCATGCTGAGCAGCCGCAGCTCCGTGGGGGACTGGGCGCGCCGGAACGGGCTGCTGCTCACGCCCGAGGAGGTCTCGCCGCCGCCGGTCCTGCGCCGCCTGCACGCGGAGCTCGATGCGCAGGACGAGGAGCCGGCGCCCCGCGAGACGCGCTCCGCGCTGGCGCGCGTGCTCTCGGAGCCGGCGACGTGCGCCACGCACCTGTCCTTCGCGTCGCCGCCCGAGCCGCGCGACGAGCTGTCGGCCCACCGGCTGGCCGGCCTCGTGCTCAAGTGCCGCCTGCACGGTGCCGATGCGCTTGCCGCCGACGAGCAGCACGAGCTGCTCCTCGCCCCCGACGCCCTGCGCGAGCTGGCAGGGGCCATGGATGGTTCGCGCCGCGGCTGACCGCGGGCTCGCACGCCGGATTCCCGGCATCGCCTAGGACTAGTCCTAGCTAATCTCGCGACCCGGACTTCCGAAACGCCTCCCAGTGGACCGATTGGTCCGGAGGACGATCGTTGAAGAATTCCCTGTCCGGGCGGGCGACACCCGCGCGATGGCTCGCGCTGCTGTCACCCGCGGCCCTCGTCCTCCTCGCGGTGCCGCCCTCCGCGTCCGCGCTCCAGGTGGACCCGGCCGATCCGCCGCCCGGCACGCCCGTCGCGAGCCCGCCTGCAGCGCCTTCCGCCGATGACGTGGACCTCACGGAACTCTCGCTCGACGAGCTGCTCGACATCCCGATCGAGGTGACCTCGGTCGGCAAGCGCACGCAGGATCTCGCGAAGACCGCGGCGGCGATCCACGTGCTCACGAGCGAGGACATCCGCCGCTCCGGCATGAAGACGCTGCCCGACCTGCTGCGGCTCGTGCCCGGCCTGCACGTGGCGCGCACCAACGGCGGCGGCTGGGCCATCTCCGCGCGCGGCTTCAACGGCCAGTACAACGGCAACATGCTCGTCCTCATCGACGGGCGCTCGCTCTACACCACGCTCTTCGCGGGCGTGTTCTGGGACGTGCAGGACATCCCGACCGAGGACATCGAGCGCATCGAGGTGGTGCTCGGTCCCGGCGGTCCGGCATGGGGGAGCAACTCGCTCAACGGCGTGATCAACGTGGTCACGAAGACGGCCGCGCAGACGCAGGGCGACCTGGTCTCGGTGCTCGTCGGCGACGAACTCGGGCCCGAGCTGCTCGTGCGCCACGGCGATGAATTCCAGGAGGGCCACTGGCGCGCCTGGGCGCGGCTGTCCGGCAACGACGCGATGCACGCCACCGACATCGGCGGCGGCGACGACGAGCGTGACCTGCTGCGCGCGGGCTTCCGCGTGGACTGGGACAGCAACCCCGACCGCGTGCTCACGATCGACGGCGACGTGTACGACGGCAACTCGCACCAGGTGGTCACCGTCACCAGCCCCAGCCCGCCCTTCCTGCTGACCGCGCACAACAAGCAGCAGGTGAGCGGGGAGCACCTGCTCATGAACTGGACCACGAAGGACGGGCCGTCCGAGCAGACCTCGCTGCTGGCCTACGTGGACGCTGCGCAGCGCGAGAGCGTCCTCACCTCCGAGAAGCGCGAGACCTACAACGTGGAATGGCAGCGGCGCCGCCAGCTCGCGGCCGGCCACGACGTGGTCTTCGGCGCCGGCGTGCGCGCGATCGAGTCGAACACGGAGGACACGGCGCTCTCGACCTGGGACCCCGGACGCCGGGAGCTGCTCCAGCAGAGCCTGTTCGCCGAGGACCAGATCACGCTCGTGCCCGACGCGCTCAGCCTGACCCTGGGCGCGCGCCTCGAGCACCACACCTACACGGACATCGAGCTGCAGCCGAGCGCGCGGCTCACCTGGACGCCCGCCGAGCACCAGACGGTGTGGGCCGCCGTGTCGCGCGCCTTGCGCACGCCGTCGCAGTTCGAGCACGACGGCAGCGCGCTCATCGGCGTGGTCCCGTTCACGCCGCCGGGGTTCAACACGGAGATCGTGCTCGCGAGCAACAGCGACATCGAGCCGGTGGAGCTGATCGCCTACGAGATCGGATGGCGCGCACGCCTCTCGCCGCGCTTCACGCTCGACGTCACGGGCTTCTACAACAGCTTCCGGAACAACGTCCTGTACACGCAGGGCACGCCCGAGGCGATCGACGCGAGCACGATCGTGCAGCCGATCGTCTCCAACAACGACGGCGCGGACCTCGTCCGCGGCTTCGACGTGGGCGCGTCCTTCGAGGCGCGCGAGGACTGGCGCCTCACGGCGGGCTGGGCCTTCCTCGACGTGCACGACGGAACGACGGGCGCGGTCTCCTCGTTCGGCGACGTGTCGGAAGGCAGCGCGCCGCAGAACCAGCTCGTGCTCACGAGCCGGCACGACCTGTCGGAGAACGTGGAGTTCGACGTGCTCGTCGTCCACGTGGACGAGCTGTCCGCGATCGACGTGCCGGCGTACTGGCGCGCGGACCTGCGGCTGGGCTGGCAGGCGGACGAGGCCACCGAGTGGTCGCTGGGCGTGCGCAACCTGTTCCACGACCACGACCTGGAGTGGGCGGAGTCCACCTTCGGCGGCCAGTCGGAAACGGAAACCTCGCTGTGGCTCGGCTACGTGCGGAGGTTCTGACGTGCAGCCGCTCGTACGCACTGCCGTCGCAGCGCGCGCGCGCCGCCGCGCGCCGCTGCTGGCCCTGCTCGCCGTGCTGCTGCTCGGGGCAGGCGTCACCGAGGCCTCGCTGAAGGCGGCCTTCGTCTACAACTTCACCAAGCTGGTCACGTGGCCTGCCGACGCGCTCGGCGAGGCGACCGAGGCCTTCGTCGTGGGCGTCGTGGGCAGGGAAGGGATCGGGCAGGAGCTCGAGGCCGCGCTCAAGGACAAGAGCGTCGGCGGGCACCCGATCGAGGTGCGGCGCTGGCCGACCGTGGACGACATCGGCCGCTGCCAGATCCTCTGGCTCAGCCCGGAGATCGTCTCGGACGACGGCGCGATGCGGCGCGCGCTCGCGCGGCACGCGGTCCTCATCGTCGGCGACACGGAGGGCCTGGCGCAGCGCGGGGGCATGGTGCGCTTCTACCGCGAGGAGACCGGCGAGGGCATGAAGATGCGCTTCGAGTGCAACGTGGAAGCGGCGCGCGCGGCGGGTCTCGAGGTGTCCAGCAAGCTGCTCTCCCTGGCGCGCCTCGTGACGGGCGCCATGCCGGAGCAGCCGTGATGAGCTGGTTCAAGCGCCTCTCGCTCGGCAGCCAGCTCGTGCTCGTGGCGATGACCTCGGTGGCCACCGCGCTGCTCGTGGCGGCCATCGTCGTGCTGCTGCTCGAGCAGCAGTCGGCGCGGCGCGAGCTGCAGGCGCGCATGGACGTGCTCGGCGACTCGCTGGGACAGAGCGTGGCCGCCGCGCTGCTCTTCGACGACGCGGCCGCGGCCAGCGAGCAGCTCGGCGTGCTCGCCGAGCAGCCCGGACTGCTCGGCGCCACGCTGTACGGCGGCACGGGCTCGCTCTTCGCGGCGTGGGCGCCGGAGCTCGACGGGACGGCGGGCGACGCGGCCCCCGCCTCCGCCGCGCCGGCTGCGGCCAAGCGCCAGCCGGCCGAGCCGCGCCACGCGCCCACCGCGCGCGAGAGCGCGGCCACGGCGCGCCTCGCGGGACTTCCCGGGCGGCTGCTCCCCGACCTGCCGGACATGCTCTGGAAGGACGCCTCGTACACCATGTCCGTGCCCGTCGTGCTCGACGGGGACAGGCTCGGCACGCTCACCCTGCGCTCCGACCTGTCCGCGCTGCGTCAGCGCAGCGTGTCCATCGGCATGTCGATGGGCATCGCGGGCGCGAGCGCCGCGCTGCTCGGCCTGCTCCTGGCCGCGCGCATGCAGCGCATCGTGGCGGCGCCGATCACGCGCGTCGCGGACGCGGCGCGGCGCGCCACCGGCAGCAGCGACTGGAGCGTGCGCAGCCCGGCCGAGTCCGGCAAGGAGACGCGCGTGCTGGCCGAGGCGCTCAACGACCTGCTCGCGGGCATCGAGTGCCGCGAGGCGGAGCTGCGCGCGCACGGCACCAATCTGGAGCGCGTGGTCGCCATGCGCACGAGCGACCTCGAGGAGACCAATGCGCGGCTGCGCATCTCGATGGAGGAGGCGCGCCAGGCCGCGGTGGCCAAGGCGTGCTTCCTGGCCAACATGAGCCACGAGATCCGCACGCCGATGAACGGCATCATCGGCATGTCCACGCTGCTGCTCGACTCGCGCCTGGACGCCGAGCAGTCCGACATGGCGAACACCGTGCTGCAGTCGGCCGAGGGCCTGCTCCAGATCCTCAACGACGTGCTCGACATCTCCAAGATCGAGGCCGGCCGGCTGGAGCTCGAGCACATCGACTTCGACCTGCGGCCGCTGTTCGAGACGGCCTGCGACATCATCCAGGGCCAGGTGGGCGCCAAGGGCCTGGAGCTCGTGCTGCTCGTCGATCCCGGCGTGCCCACGCGCGTGCGCGGTGACCCGGGGCGCCTGCGCCAGATCGTGCTCAACCTGCTGAACAACGCGGTGAAGTTCACCGAGCAGGGCGAGATCGTCGTGGGCGTGAAGGCGGAGCTGGCTCCGGACATCGCCGCGCCGGCGCCCGGCGCCTCGCCGCTCTTCGACCTCGTCGTCACCATCCGCGACACGGGCATCGGCATCCCGGAGTCCGCGCAGCACAAGCTGTTCGAGGTCTTCAGCCAGGTGGACGCCTCCACCACGCGCCGCTTCGGCGGCACGGGGCTGGGGCTCGCCATCTGCCGCCAGCTCGCGGAGGCGATGGGCGGCGAGATCAGCCTGCAGAGCACGCCGGGCAAGGGCAGCTGCTTCTCCGTGCGCGCCCGGCTGGAGGCGCGTCCCGATCCGCCCGCCGAGCCCGTGTCCCTCGAGCACCTGCGCGGCAAGCGCATGCTCGTCGTGGACGACAACGCCACCAACCGCGACCTGCTGCGCCGCCTGGCCGAGGGCTGGGGCATGCTGCCCACGCTCCGCTCCGACGTCGACGAGGCGCTCATCGTGCTGCGCGAGCGCGCGGCCGGCTCCGAGGCCTTCGACATCGTCGTCACGGACATGCACATGCCGGGCCGGGACGGCGAGGACTTCGCCGCCGCGATCCGCGCCGACGGGGCGCTGAGCGGGACGCGCGTCGTCGTGCTCACGTCCGGGCCGCAGGCGCGCCGCGCGGAGCGCATGGTGTCGCTCGGCATCGACGGCTGGCTGGCCAAGCCGGTCAAGCCGCGCCAGCTCCTGGGCGCGCTGTGCCTCGCGCTGTCCGCGCGGGACGCGCGCCACTCGGGCCCCGGGCCCGTGGTGGAGGAGTCGCTGTTCGTGGAGAAGGAGGAGCCGTCGCTGGGGCTGCTGCTCCTCGTCGAAGACAATCTCGTCAACCAGAAGGTGGCGATGATGCTGCTGCGCAAGGCCGGCTGGAGCTGCGACGTGGCCGAGGACGGACTGCAGGCGCTCGGCCGGATCGTCCCCGGGCGCTACGCCCTGGTGCTCATGGACTGCCAGATGCCGACGCTCGACGGCTACGAGGCCACGCGCCGCCTGCGCGAGCGCGAGCAGGCCAGCGGCCTGCCCCACACGATCGTCATCGCGATGACCGCCAACGCGATGTCCGGCGACCGCGAGCGCTGCCTCGAGGCGGGCATGGACGACTACGTCTCCAAGCCCGTGCGCCCGCAGGCGCTCATCGATTGCGTGCACAAGTGGACCTCCCGGCCGCTGCCGGCCTGAGCGAGGCCTGCGCAGCGCCGCCCCGAGCGGCGGCTTGACGCGCTCGCCCTCTCGTGGTGTCGTGCGGCCATGGGAGTCGGGGTTCCTTCCTCAAAGCGGACGCGGCGCGTCTGGCTGCTCGGCGCGGGCGCGGGGCGCGCCTCGGGTGCGCTCGCGGCGCTCACCCGAGCCGGATGGCAGGCCGCCGCCGTCGCCGGATCCCGCGATCTGCCTCCCGGCGGCTGGCGCGGCGACTGCGTGATCGTGGACGCAGGCGCGGCGCCGTGGAACGACGCCCTGCGCGCCGAGGTCCAGCTCCTGCGCGATGGCGGCGCGCTGCTGCTGCTGCTCGCCGGGCCGGCACACGCGGCCCGCGCCGTCGGCGCGCTGGCGGGCGCGGGCGTCGAAGCGACGCTGCTGGTGCACCCGGTGGAAGATGGCCACCTCATCGAGGCCGTCGCCGCGAGCCTGCTGCGGCAGGAGAACCGGGTGCCGGCATCCGTACCTGCATCGGCACCGGCTCCGGCACCGGCACCGGCTCCGGCTCCGGCTCCGGCTCCGGCGCGCGGGGCCGCGCCGCTCACGCCGCGCGAGGCCGCGATCCTGCGCCGCCTGCTCGCGGGCATCTCGAGCAAGCAGATCGCGCACGAGCTCGGGCTCAGTCCCAAGACGATCTCGACCCACAAGGGCCACATCCTCGGTAAGCACCGCGTGGACTCGATCATGGAGCTGGCAGCGCTCCTGCGGCGCGGCTGATCCCGCGGCGCCTCGATCCGCGTATCGGTTGTAGGATCGCCGCGAACCACCCCGCGGCGCGTCCTCCCGCGTCCCGCTGTGCCTCCACCCGGAGTTCCCGATGCTGCGCCTCCGTGCCCTGCTCGTCCTGCTCGTTCCGGCCATGCTCCCGCTCGCCCCGCTCGCCCCGCTCGCGGCGCAGTCGCCGCCGCTCGCCTGGGTCGGCGGCGGCAATGCGGACGAGAGCGGCGTCGCGATCTCCGCGGACGGCGCCTTCGTCGCGACGAGCAGCTCCACCGATCACACGCTCAAGTTGTGGAGCCTGACCGACGGCTCCTTCGTGCGCACCTTCGCGGCGCACGTCGGCGGCGTGGAGGCGGTGGCGTTCTCGCCGGACGGCACGCGGCTCCTGAGCGGCGGCGAGCAGGTCTTCGGCGGCGGCACGACCAACGTGCTGCTGTGGGATGCGGCGACGGGCGAGATCGCGCGCCAGCTCGCCGGCTCGGGCAACCAGGTCTTCGACGTGGCGTGGTCCCCGGACGGCAGCCGTGTCGCCGCGGGCGACCAGTCGGGCCGCGTCTTCATCTGGAATCCCGCGACGGGCGCGCTGGTCAAGACGATCAACGGGCCTGCGGGCAGCACCGTGTTCGCGCTGGCCTTCTCGCCGGACAGCCAGGTCCTCGCCGCCGGCTACAGCGACGGCCGCGCGCGCACCTTCGCCGTCGCGACGGGCGCTCCGCTCAAGGTGTTCACCGGGCACACCTTCTTCGTGGACGCGGTCGCGTTCTCGCCGGACGGAGCCACGCTGGCCACGGGCAGCTGGGACACCACCGCGCGCCTGTGGAACGTCGCCAGCGGGGCCTCGCTGCACGTGCTCTCCGGGCACACGGAGCTGCTGCGCTCGGTCGCGTTCACGCCGGATGGCGGCACGCTGGTCACCGGCTCGTGGGACCACACGCTGCGCCGCTGGAACGTGTCCACCGGCGCCTCGCTGCCGACGCTGACCACGCCGGACGAGTGCAACGTCAACGGCGTCGCCGTGACGCCCGACGGCACGCGCCTCGTCTCCGCGGGCATCGGCGGGCTGATGCGCGTGTGGCAGCTCGGCAGCGGGACCTCGCTGTTCACGATCGGCCACCAGCGCGGCACGATCCTCGGCGTGGACGTCTCCGCGGACGGCCAGCGCGTGGCCTCGGGCAGCGCGGATCGCATCGCCAGGCTCTGGGACGCCGGCACGGGCGCGGAGCTGCTGCAGCTCACGGGGCACACGGACGTCGTGAACAGCGTCTCGCTCAGCGCCGACGGCACGCTGGTCGCCACCGGCGCGGGCTCGCCGCCGCCGGACACGGCCGACCCCTCGGTGCGCCTGTGGAGCGGCGTCACCGGCAGCCAGCTCCTCGTGCTGCCCGGCCACACGGGCGGCACCGCGTCGGTGGACCTGTCGCCCGTCGCGGCGACGGTGGCCTCCGGCGGGCGCGACAGCCTGGTCAAGCTGTGGAGCACGGCTTCCGGGGCGCTGCTGCACACCTTCACCGGCAGCGTTTCGGGCGTCACCTCGGTGGCCTTCTCGCCGGACGGCACGCAGCTCGCCGCGGGGAGCAACGCCGTGCGCATCTGGCGCCTCAGCGACTTCGCGCTGCTGCACACGCTCACGACGCCGGGCCTCGCGCACGTGGAATCGCTGGCCTGGTCCGCGGACGGCACGCGCCTCGTCACGGGCGAGGCCGGCATCGGCGACAACGTGCACGTGTGGGATGCGGTGGCCGGCACGCTCGTCCGCACGCTCCCCGGCGACGACCAGACCTTCGTGCAGTCCGTGGCCTTCGCGCCCGACGGGCTCAGCGTGGCCTGCGGCTCCGGCTACAGCGAGCGCATCCTCACGTACTTCGTCGCGGACGGCGCGCTGCTCGAGGCCTACGACAAGGAGACCGGCTGGGGTCCCACGCCGCACCTGCCGCTGGCCTTCTCGCCGGACGGGCGCCTCGCGTACGGCCGCAGCGATCCGACGGTCGTGCTCGCGGAGTGCCCCGGCTCGAGCGAGGCGTACGGCGTGGCCAGCCCGGGCAGCGGCGGCGTGCTCCCGTCCCTCGGCGCGAGCGGCTGCACGACGCCCGGCAGCCTGCTCACGCTGCACCTCGCGGGTGCGGCGGGAGGCGCTCCGGCGCTGCTGCTGTTCGGCGGGGGCCAGGGCAGCGTGCCCTTCAAGGGCGCCACGCTGCTCGTCGCGCCGCTGCTGCCCGTGTCGCTCGCCTTCACGCTGCCCGGCAGCGGACCCGGCAACGGCGCGCTGGACCTGCCCGCGGTGCTCCCGCCCGGCCTGCCGCCCGTCAGCGTGACGCTGCAGTACCTCGTGCAGGACGCCGGCGCCCCGCAGGGCGTGGCCGCGAGCAACGGGCTGCAGCTCGTCATCGAGTGAGGCGCGTGCGCCGTCCCGCTCAGGTCGCCGGTGTGCGGGCCCGGCGGTCGGCGGGGAGGTTGCGCAGCAGCACCTGCTCGAGCTCGGGCAGCCGCACGGGCTTGGACAGGTAGTCGTCCATGCCGTGCGCGAGGCAGCGCTCGCGGTCGCCGGCCATCGCGCTGGCCGTGAGCGCGACGATGCGGACGCTGCTGGCCGGCCCGCCGCCGGCGCGGATCGCGGACGTCGCCGCGAAGCCATCCATCTCCGGCATCTGGCAGTCCATGAGCACGAGGTCGTAGGGCCTGTCGCGCAGCGCGGCCAGCACCTCCCGGCCGTTGGCGACGACGTCTGCGGCGTGGCCGAGACGCGCGAGGAGCTGGAGCGCGACGCGCCGGTTCACCGCGTTGTCGTCCGCCACGAGGATGCGCGCCGAACTCGCGCCGCCGGCAGGCGCGGCGTCCGGCTCGGCGCCGGTGCGTGCCGGAAGCGGCCGACCGGCATCGCGCTCGTGCGGCGCCTCGCCGGGCGCCTCGCCCGCCGCCTGCGCGGTCTCGCCGGGCGCGCGCACGGACGTCGGCGCGACGAGCGCCGCGACCAGCGCCGCGCCGAGACGCTCGGGCCGTGTCGGCTTGCCCAGCCACGCCGCGAAGCCCGCGGCACGGAATCGCTCGGACCCGGCGCGCCCGGCGGACGTGACGAGCAGCACGAGCGGGAAGGCCGCGCCCTCCGCGCGCAGCCGGCCCGCCAGCTCCACGCCGTCCATGCCCGGCATGGCGTAGTCCAGGACCGCGACATCGATGCGCCCCGCGTCCCCCGCGTCACTCGCGTCACTCGCGTCACCCGCGTCACCCGCGTCCCTTGCGTCCCTTGCGTCCCTTGCGTCCCTTGCGTCCCTCGTGCGACCGGCAGCGGCACGGGCCAGCTCCAGCGCGGCCGGGCCGCTGTCCGCGCACAGCACCTCCGCGCCGCGCGCGACGAGCTGGCGCGCCAGCACGGCGCGGCTGCCGGCGTGATCGTCGACGAGCAGGCAGCGCACGCCGGCCAGCTGCAGGTGGCGCAGCGCGGCGTCGGCATCGGGTGCGCGGCGCAGAAGGCGCAGCGTGAACCAGAAGCACGAGCCGCGGCCGTCCTCGCTCTCGCAGCCGACGCGACCGCCCATGAGCTCCACGAGCTGCTTGCTGATGGCGAGCCCGAGGCCCGTGCCGCCGAAGCGCCGGCTCGTGGACGCGTCCACCTGCACGAAGGGCTGGAAGAGCTGCCCGACCCGATCGGCGGGGATGCCCATGCCGCTGTCGCGCACCTCGAAGCGGAGGGTCACCGCATCATCCGCCAGCTCCTCCGTGGAGGCGCTCAGCCGCACCTCGCCCGTGGCGGTGAACTTGAGCGCGTTGCCCGCGAAGTTGATGAGCACCTGGCGCAGCCGGCCCGCATCGCCGCGGACCGCCGCGTGCAGCCCGGGCTCCACGTCCACCGTGAGCTCCAGGCCCTTCTCCCACGCGCGGTGGCAGAGCATGCCGGCCACGTCCTGCATCACGTCGCCGACGTCGAAGTCCAGCTCCTCGAGCTGCAGCCGTCCGGCCTCGATCTTGGAGAAGTCCAGGATGTCGTTGATGAGGCCGAGCAGCGCGTCGGCGCTGGCGCGCACCGTGCCGGCGAGCTCGCGCTGCCCGTCGTCGAGCGGCGTCTCGAGCAGCAGGCCCGTCATGCCGATGACCGCGTTCATCGGCGTGCGGATCTCGTGGCTCATGTTCGCGAGGAAGTCGGCCTTGGCGCGGCTCGCGACCTCCGCGGCGTCGCGCGCGCGCGCCAACTCCTGCTGCGCCTCCCAGCGCTCGGTCGCGTCCACGAACACGCCGTCGAGCCAGGCCGGCGCCTGCCCGCCGTTCTCGAAGACCGGCACGCCGCGCTCCCACACGTGGCGCGTCCCGCCGCCCGGCCGCAGCACGCGGTACTCCAGCACGTACGGGCGCCGCGCATCGATGGCGGCCGCGATCTCCGCGAGCACGGCCGCGCGGTCCTCGGGATGGCAGATGTCCGCGAGGCCCGCGGCGCCCGGCGCGACGAAGGTCTCCGGGCCCGCGCCCGCGATGTCCTTCACGCCCTCGGAGATGAAGAGCACGGAGCGGCGCGCGTCGGCACGGCAGCGGTAGGCCACGCCCGGCATCGTGTTGGTGAGCGTGCGCAGCCGCGTCTCGCTGCCGGAGAGCGCCGCGGTGTGCCGCGCCAGGGCCCGCGCGAGCAGGAAGGCGCCGGCGATCGTGACCGCGCTGGCCATCAGCCCCAGGACCGCCGCCGCGATGGCGAGCTGCTCGTCGCGCGCGACGGCTTGCTGGCCCAGGCTCTCGATCGCGGCGTCGGAGCGCGCGACGCCCTTCGCGTACAGCGCCTTCAGCTCCTCGTAGTGGTCGGAGAGCACCGCGGCCAGCGCCGAGGGCCGGTCGCCCGCGCGCACGAGCGCGAAGCACGAGTTCTCCAGCTCGATGAGCGCGTCGTTGAACTTGCTCGTGTCGCTCACGCCGGCGCGGGCCTCCTCGGCCTCCGGGCCGAGCAGGCGCTCGAGCGTGACGTCGGACTGCTTCAGCACCTGGCCGAGCTCCACCTCGGCGGTGCGGTAGCGCGCCTCCCAGCGCTGGTCGCCCGTGGCGGCGGCGAGACGCGCGGACATCGTGAGGCGCTCGTCGAGCAGGCAGGTCTCGCCGCGGAAGGCGCGCAGCCGCGCGGCGTCCTCGCGGGCGTGCGGGTTGCGCAGCAGCGGCACGGCCACGGCTCCCAGCAGCAGCAGCAGCGCGAACGCGAGCGTGGCACGCAGGCCGGCCACCGAGCGCACGGGCGCGAGCGCGCCGGAGAGCCGTCCCTCCGCGCGCAGCCGGCGCCGCAGCCAGATGCCGAGCGCGAGCGTCGCGACGGCGACGGCGAACGCGGCCACGAGCACGACGCCCCACGGGCCGGTGAAGGCCGCGAGGGCGCCGTTCATGAGGCCGGCGTCGGCGGGGCGCATGAGCGCGTCGCTGGGCATCGACTTCCCGTGCGGGGGCGCACGCGGCGGCCGATCGGGCCCCGCAGGCGCACCGCCCTGGAGGGCGGCAGGAATCCCTTTCGACAGGAAGCCTCGCCGGACTTCACGCGGCACGGTCCCCGGCGGGGATCAGGTGGGCGCGGCGAGGGCCTGCCGGAGGTGCTCGAGATCCACGGGCTTGGCGAGGTGCGCGCTGAAGCCGGAGGCCGCGGAGCGCTCCCTGTCGGCCTCGCTCATGAAGCCGCTCACGGCGATGATCCGCGGCAGCGCCGGCAGGCCCGACTGGCGCAGCGCCGCGACGAAGTCGTAGCCGCTCATGCCGGGCATGCCGATGTCGAGCACGAGCACCTCGGGGCGGAAGGACAGCACCAGCTCGAGCGCGCCGTGCGGGTCCGTGATCTCCCGCACGTCGTGGCCGAGCAGGCGCAGCAGCATGCCCAGCGATGCGGCGGAGTCGGGATAGTCGTCCACGACGACGATGCGCAGCGGCCGGTGGGCCGGCGCCCTGCCGGCCGCCTCGGCGCGCGCGCTGCGCGGCAGGTCCGCGCCGGCGAGGAGCGGGAGCCGCACGGCGAACTCGCTGCCGCAGCCCAGCCCGTCGCTCATGGCCTCGATGCGCCCGCCGTGCAGCTCCACGAGCCGCGACGCGACCGTGAGCCCGATCCCGAGGCCGCCCTCGCGCCGCACGATCGTGGGATCGCTCTGCACGAACAGGTCGAAGATGCGCGGCAGCAGCAGCGGGTCGATGCCGACGCCGTTGTCGCACACGCGGAAGACGCACTCCGCGCGGGCGCCGTCGCGCTCGATGTGGAAGCGCAGGCGCCCGCCGGGCGGCGTGAACTTGGCCGCGTTGTTCAGCAGGTTGACGAGCACCTGCACCAGGCGCTCCACGTCCGCCTCCACGGGCAGCGGATCGTCCGGCACGTCCACGTCGAAGGAGTGGCCGCGCTCCGCGATCGTGCCGCGGCAGCTCTCGACGGCCATCTCGGCGATCGCCCGGGCGTCGACGACCGTCTTCCGGAGGTGGATCTTGCCCTGCGAGATGCGCCCCACGTCCAGCAGGTCGTCCACGAGGCGCACCAGGCTCTCCACCTGGCGCTCCATCATGTCGCGCGTCGCGTCGATGGAGCTGCGCGTCGGGTCGATGATCTTGAGCAGCTGGATGCCGTTGCGCAGCGGCGCCAGCGGATTGCGCAGCTCGTGCGCGAGCATCGCGAGGAACTCGTCCTTGCGGCGGTCGGCCACGCGCAGGTCCCGCGCGCTCTTCTCGGCGGCGGTGCGCGCGAGCTGCTCGCGCGCGAGGTGCTCGCGCAGCTGCTCGTCGCGCTTCTGCTGCGTGAGGTCGGTGAGCACCACGCAGAGACTGCCCTGCGTGTCGCCGAGCGCGCTCGCGGTGAGGTGCGCGGGAAGCTCCCGCCCGTCGGCGCGCCGGAAGGAGAATTCCGCGGCGACCTGGGCGCCGCGCCCGCGCTGCAGGAAGTCCGCGAAGACGTCGCGGGCGCCCGGCTCGAGGAACTCGTCCAGCGGCAGCCCCGCCAGCGGCGCGGCCGGGAGGGCCAGCAGCTCGGCCAGCCGCCCGTTGCTGTAGAGGATGACGCCCTCGCGCGACAGCGTGATGGCGGCCTGCTGCATGTGCTCGATGAAGTGCCGGTAGGGGCGCTCCACGCCGGAGAGCAGCAGCACCTGCGGCTCATCGTCCTGGCGCATGACGAAGGCGTCCACCTCGCCGCGGCTGATGGCCGCCAGCGTCTCCTCCGCCTCCTGGAGGCGCGCGCTCTCGGGCGTCTGCTGCCGCTCCGCGTCGTCGCCGCGCATGGCGCTCACGCGGTCCGCGGCCGCAGCTGCAGGCCGACGAGCGCGCGCTCCGTGTCGGACAGGTCGCCGATGATCTTGCGGATCGGGTCGGGCAGCTTCCGCACGAGCGTGGGGATGGCCACGATCTGGTCGTCGCGCGCGAGCCTGGGATGCAGCAGCAGGTCGATGACCTCGATGCGGTACCGGCCCGCGAGGTGCTCCTCGCAGAGGCGCCGGAGGTTGGCGAAGGCCGCCAGGGACTTGGGCGTCTGGCCCGCGACGTAGAGCCGCAGGTCCCACGGCTCGTCGCGGGCCAGCTGCGTGTCGCTCCCGGCGCCATCATCCGTGGAGGTCATGACGTGTGCTCCCCCTGCCTCTCCCCGGCCAGTCTGGACAGCTCGCGCGCCTGCCCGGGGCCGGCCAGCGTGGCGAGGGCCACCGGCGCGACGGACGCGTCCAGCACGTCCACGCCGTGGCTCGTCAGGCGGAACTCGCGCACCTGGTGCGAGTGCGCCATGCCGCGGGACTTGAGCACGCACAGCACGCGGCGGCGCTCGGCGCCCTCCTCGACGTCGCGCAGCAGCAGCCACGTGTCCACGAGCGAGGAGATGCCATCGTTGGTGCGCTCGAGGGCCTGGCCGCCCTCGGTGAGGCTGGTGAGGAAGGCGGTGATGCCCGCGGACTTGAGATGGTCCACGAGCCGCACGAGCATCGAGTGCGCCTCGGAGCGCACGCCGGCGCTGCTGAAGTTGCTCATCGGGTCGATGACGACCACCGACGGCGCCAGCGCCTTCACGTGCTTGTGGATGGCGACGAGGTGAGCCTCCAGGCCGTGCAGGCTGGGTCGCGAGGCGTGCACCACCAGCAGCCCCTCGTCGATCCACGGCTGCAGCTCGATCCCGATGGTGCGCATGTTGCGCACGAGCTGGCGCTCGGATTCCTCGAAGGAGAAGAAGGCGCAGCGCTCGCCGCGCCGGCAGGCCGCCTCCGCGAGGTGCGCGGCGAAGCTCGTCTTCCCCGCGCCGGCCGTGCCCGACGCGAGAATGCTCGAGCCGCGGTAGTACCCGGGCCCGCCGAGCATCGCGTCGAGCCGCGGGATGCCGGAGGAGATGCGCTCCGTGCCGGCGTCGTGCACGAGCAGCGAGGAGGTGATCGGCAGCACGGAGATGCCGTCCTCGTCGATGAGGAACGGGAACTCGTTGGTGCCGTGCACGCTGCCGCGGTACTTGACCACGCGCAGGCGGCGCGTGGAGAGCTGGTCCGTCACGCGGTGGTCGAGCAGGATCACGCAGTCCGAGACGTACTCCTCCAGCCCCTGCCGCGTGAGCTGGCCCTCGCCGCGCTCGCCGGTGATGACCGTGGTCACGCCCCTGTCCTTCAGCCAGCGGAACAGCCTGCGCAGCTCGCTGCGGAGGATGGCGGCGTTGGCCAGGCCGCCGAACAGGGTCTCGATCGTGTCGATGGCCACGCGCTTCGCGCCGATCTCGTCGATGGCCGACCCGAGGCGGATGAAGAGCGCTTCGAGGTCGTAGTCGCCCGTCTCCTCGATCTCGCTGCGGTCCACGCGCACGTGATCGACGAGCAGCTTGCGCTGCGCCACGAGCTCCTCCAGATCGAAACCCAGCGAGCTCACGTTCTGCGCGAGCTCCTCGGCCGTCTCCTCGAAGGCGAGGAAGACGCCCGGCTCGCCCAGCTCCGTGGCGCCCCGCACGAGGAACTCCAGCGCCAGCAGGGTCTTGCCGCAGCCGGCGCCGCCGCACACGAGCGTGGCGCGGCCGGTGGGCAGGCCGCCGCCCGTGATCTCATCCAGTCCCGTGATGCCGGTGCGCGACTTGGCGAGCTGGCTGCGTCCGCGATCCGCTGTGCCGCTCATGTGCTGCTCTCCTCGGTGCGATGCCTGGTGTGGCTCCCGGACGGACGCCGTTCCGGCCTCGACGCGGCGCATGTCCGCCGTCGCCGCCGCAGCAGCCGGAAGCCCCCGCGCCCGGTCAAAGCGGGCGCCGGATGATATCCATGCCGCACCGGCGGCGCACCCCGGGCCGGCCTGCGGAGGTGCCTCGCGGAGGTTGCCGGCGGCGGAGAGCGAGGGACCCGCGGCCGGGCGGATGGCCGTCACGTCCGCGCCGTGTGCGCGGAGCTTGACCGCTCCCGGGCGCCGGCCGCATCGTTCCCATCCACTCGCCGGGAGCCGACGGATGGTGATGCGTCGCGTGCTGCTCAACCTGATCGTGGTGCTGGCCTTGGCGGCCGTCGCCCAGGCGCTGTACTGGGCGCCGCAGCTGCCCGAGCGCGTGGCCTCGCACTTCGACCTGTCGGACCGCGCGAACGGCTGGATGGGCCGCAGCGCATTCCTCGTGACGGCCATCGCGCTGCACGTGTTCCTGGCCGGCCTGTTCGTCGCACTGCCGCTGCTGCTCGACCGGATCCCCGACGCGCTCATCAACATGCCGAACAAGGACTACTGGCTGGCGCCGGTGCGGCGGCGGCAGTCCCTGGCCCACCTGAGCTCGGGCCTGCTGGCGATCGGGTGCGCGACGCTGGTGCTCCTGCTCGTGATCTTCCAGGGCGTGTTCGCGCTGAACGCGCGGCTCGCGCGCGAGGCGGCGGCCGGCGCAACCGACGGCGGTGCCGCCGCGCCGCAGCTCTCGCTGCCGCTGCCCTTCCCGGCGGTGGTGGTGCTCTACCTGGTCGCGGTCGGCTTCGCGCTCACCTGGATGCTGCGCAGCTTCCGCAAGCCGGCCTGAGCCTTGGCGCGCCCGCCGGCCCCCGGAGCGAGACCGCCGGGGCCCGGTCGCGCGCGAGCCCCGCGAGCGCGCGATCCCGACGGTGCGTCGCGGGGCGAGGCCGGGTGCCGCGGTTGCCGATCCCGCCGCGGTGTGCGAGAACCTCGCGACCCCGGGCCGCGCCGGAGGCCCGCACCACGGAGTCATCTGTCCATGAGCACCGCCCCGGAGCAGGGAGCCGGGATGGCCGGCCGTTACGGTCAGATCCTCACGCTGCAGGGGCACATCCTGCAGCAGCAGGCCAGCCACCCGGAGGCGGCGGCGCTGTCGTGGATCCTCTCGGCGCTCTCGATCTCGGCCAAGATCATCTCCTCGCGCGTGCGGCGCGCGCGGCTGGAGGACGTGCTCGGCAGCGCCGGCGCGGAGAACGTGCAGGGCGAGCAGCAGCAGAAGCTCGACGTGATCGCCAACGAGGTGCTGCTGGCGACGCTCGGCGGGCGGCAGGGCGTGTCGATCGTCGCGTCCGAGGAGAACGAGGAGCCGGTCATCATCCGCGAGCAGCACGACGGCCCGCGCGGCTACTGCGTGCTGTTCGACCCGCTCGACGGCTCGTCCAACCTCGACATCGCCGGGAGCGTCGGCACGATCTTCTCCATCCTGCGCGAGGACCGGCGCTCGCCGCGCGCGGAGGACAGCCTGCTCCAGCCGGGGTCCGCGCAGGTGGCGGCGGGCTACGTGCTCTACGGCTCCTCCACGCTCTTCGCGCTGACGCTCGGCGCGGGCGTGGACCTGTTCGTGCTCGACCCCGCCATCGGCGCCTTCGTGCTGGTCGAGCGCTCGCTGCGCATCCCGGCGGCGCACCGGACCTACTCGCTCAACGAGGGCCACCGGCTCTCGCTGCCCGAGGGCTACCAGCGCTACCTCGCGTGGGCGCAGGGCAACGGCTACTCCAGCCGCTACGTCGGCGCGATGGTGGGCGACGTCCACCGCATCCTGCTGCAGGGCGGCGTCTTCATGTACCCGCCGACGACCAAGTCGCCGTCCGGCAAGCTGCGCCTCATGTACGAGGCCAACCCGATGGCCTTCCTCATGGAGCAGGCGGGCGGCAGCGCCTTCGTCGCGCCGGGCCAGCGCATCCTCGATGTGCAGCCGACGGCGATCCACCAGCGCACGCCCGTGATCCTCGGCAGCCGCGAGGAAGTGGAGCACGTGCTGGCGCACCTGCGCAGCTGAGCGCGCGGCGCGCGCCCGCGTCACCGGCTCATTGCAGCCGGCTCACTTGACCGGGATGCCGAACTTCTCGATGCGGTAGCGGATCTGGTCGCGGTTCATGCCCAGCAGCGCCGAGGCGCGGGTCTGGTTGCCGCCCGTGCGCTCCAGGGCCTGCATGACGAGGTCGCGCTCCAGGTCCTGCAAGCGCAGGCCTTCGGGCGGCAGGCGCATGCCGTTGCCCGGAGCCGCGCCGGTGCCGAGGCCCGGGAAGTCCGCGAGCTGCAGCGCGTCGCCGTGCGAGAGGATCATCGCGCGTTCCACGGCGTTGCGCAGCTCGCGCACGTTGCCGGGCCAGGCGTGCCTGCACAGCGCGGCGAGGGCGTCGGGCGCCACCGCGTTCACGCTGCGCCGGAACTCGCGGTTGAACACGGCGACGAAGTGCGTGACGAGGGTCGGGATGTCGCCGGCGCGCTCGCGCAGCGGCGGCACCTCCACGGGCAGCACGCGCAGCCGGTAGTACAGGTCCTCGCGGAAGCGGCCGGCCTTCACGTCGTCCTCGAGCCTGCGGTTCGTGGCGGCGATGACGCGCACGTCCACGCGCACGTCCTCGCTGCCGCCGACGCGCTTGAAGGTCTTGTCCTCGAGGAAGCGCAGCAGCTTGGCCTGCGCGCCGGGAGACAGCTCCGCGATCTCGTCGAGGAAGACGGTGCCGCCGTCCCCGCTCTCGAGCAGGCCCTTGCGGCGCGCGCGCGCGTCGGTGAAGGCGCCGCGCTCGTGGCCGAAGAGCTCGCTCTCGACCAGCGTCTCCGGCATCGCGGAGCAGGTGATGTTCACGAACGGCCCCGCGGCCCGCGCGCTGGTGCCGTGGATGACGCGCGCGACGAGGTCCTTGCCCGTGCCGCTCTCGCCCGTGACCAGCACGGTGCTCGCGGGGCTGGCCGCGACGCGCTCGAGCAGCTCCTTCAGCGAACGCGTCACCGGGCAGTCGCCGACGATGCGGTCCGGACTGCAGCCGCCGCCCCGGGCCGCGCGCAGCTCCCTGACCTCGCGCCGCAGCCGCGTGGTCTCCAGCGCCTTCTCCGCGTGCAGCATCAGCTCGTCCACGTCGAAGGGCTTGTTCACGTAGTGGTAGGCGCCCTGCTTCATCGCCTGCACCGCGTTGTCCACGGAGGAGAAGCCCGTCATCAGGATCACGAGCAGGTCGGGGTCGTGCTCGCGGATCTGGCGCAGCAGCGTGAGCCCGTCGCCGTCGGGCAGCTTGAAGTCCAGCAGCACCAGGTCCACGCCCTCGCGCAGGCCGCGCTGCGCCGCGGCGATGCTCTCGGCCTCGATCACGCGGCAGCCCGCGGCCTCCAGCCGGTCGCGCAGCGTGAAGCGGATGAGCGCTTCATCGTCGACGACGAGGACGGTGGGAGGGCTCATCCGCGCGACCATATCACGCGGTGTCTCGCGTTGCGGAGGCCGGGCCCGCGCCGGCGAGCGTGCGCTCCACGAGCGCTGCCAGCGCCTGCAGGTCGAAGGGCTTGTGAACCACGGAGCAGGCGCCCCCGGCGAGCGCCTCGCAGGCCGTCTCGCGCGTGGCGTGCGCGGACAGCACGATGACGCGGCAGTCGCGCCGCACGCGGCGCACGTGCTCGAGCAGGACCAGCCCGTCGGAGTCCGGCAGCTTCAGGTCCAGCAGCACGAGGTCCGGCCCGCCGCACGCCGTCAGCGCGAGCCTCGCCTCGGCCCCGCTGGCCGCCTCGAGCACCCGGTAGCCGTGCTGCATCAGGTGCTGGGCGATGGACCAGCGGATGAGTGCCTCGTCATCGACGATGAGAATGGTGTGCGTGAGCATGGGAGCCTGCCCGCTCCATGCAAACCGCGTTCCGGCCGGACTCCCGAAGCGCCACCCGCGATCGTGGGGCACACTGGAGCACGGAACCCGCCATGGAACCCCGCCCCGACAACGCCGCAATGCCCGCGCCGCAGCCCGCGCCGCAGCCCGGGCCACCGGCGCCGCGGCGAGGCGCTCCCGAGGACCTCGCGCCGGAGCCGGCCGCGCACCTCGACGCGGACAGCCTGCTGCAGAGCTTCAAGTACGCCCTCGACCAGTCCGCCATCGTCGCGATCACGGACGTCTCGGGCCGCATCACCTACGTGAACGACTGCTTCTGCCGCATCTCGAAGTACGCGCGCGAGGAGCTGCTGGGCAAGGACCACCGCATGGTGAATTCCCGCTACCACAGCCGGGAATTCATCGCGGACCTGTGGGCGACCATCCTCGGCGGCCGCGTGTGGAAGGGCGAGATGCGCAACCGCGCGAAGGACGGCACCATCTACTGGGTGGACACGACCATCGTGCCCTTCCTGGATGGCGAGGGGCGGCCCTGGCAGTTCCTCGCCATCCGCTCGGACATCACCGAGCGCAAGCGCATCGAGCAGGCGCTGCGCGAGCAGGGCGCGCTGGCGCGGCTGGGCGAGATGGCGGCCGTCGTCGCGCACGAGGTGAAGAACCCGCTCGCGGGGATCGCCGGCGCCATCCAGGTCATCGGCACGCGGCTGCCGGCGGACGGCCCGGAGCGGCCCGTCATCGGCGAGATCCTGGCGCGTATCGCCGCGCTGAACGCCACCGTGGACGACCTGCTGGTCTTCGCGCGGCCCCGGTCCCCCAAGCCGGCCCCGGTCGCGCTGCGCCAGCTGCTGCTCGCCGCAGGGTCGCTGCTCGGGCGGGATCAGCAGAGCGCCGGCGTGGAGCTGGCCCTGCCGGCGCGCGACGTCGTGCTGTGGGCCGACGCCGAGCTGCTCAAGCCCGTCCTGCTCAACGTGCTGCTCAACGCCGCGCAGGCGATGGGTGGGCGGGGCACGATCCGCGTGACGGCGCGCAACGTCGGGGCGGCCTGCGAGGTCACCATCGCCGACAGCGGGCCGGGCATCGCGCCGGAGCTGCGGGACAAGGTCTTCGAGCCCTTCTTCACCACCAAGCACCGGGGCACGGGGCTGGGGCTGGCCATCGCGCGCCGCGTGGTGGAGGCCCATGGGGGCGCGATCCGCCTGGAGTGCCCCGCGGCGGGTGGCACGCTGGTCACGCTGCGCCTGCCGCGCGCCCGCGACGAGTTCGCCAGAGCCG